>Ga0325411_1007283_pt1 | contig 12068 bp, 4 predicted proteins | sample PopdelMetagenome_13_FD_206181 | JGI IMG/M metagenome (GOLD analysis project Ga0325411, IMG submission 206181) | Populus deltoides microbial communities from Bellville, Georgia, United States - Xylem-PdIQD-R4 | ecosystem: Host-associated > Plants > Phyllosphere > Stem > Wood/Secondary xylem... | reverse complement strand
TTCAAATTGCCAATGTAGAATCCAAATTTTCCATTGCAATGTCCGACTCTGGTGAGATTAAAGTAGAGGGAAGAGTGAAAGATGGGAAGCCCCACCTTACAAAGGTAGGTTCATTTGGTGTTGATGTGAGCATGGAAGGCAGCCTCATACTGTGCAGGCAGGTTGATCAACCAGGTATGGTTGGCAGTGTGGGGAGTATCCTTGGTGAGGAAAATATAAATGTGAGTTTCATGAGCGTTGGTAGGATCGCTCCACGAAAACAGGCTGTAATGACCATTGGTGTGGATGAGGAACCCAGCAAGGAGGCGCTAAGGAGGATCAAGGAAATACCAGCAGTTGAAGAAATTGTGTTTCTTAAGTTGTAGTGCTCAGAATTCCATAATTCTTGAAGTATATTTCGTGCCCAATTTTGGAGACACCTGTGCTCATAGTCCAAGGTTGATTTTTTTTTCTGAAACGACTGCTTGTTTTTGGATCAGTTTTCATGTTTGATTATGCATTCCAATAGCCTGGTTTTTCGTTGTAGATTTTTTTTATACTCTTTGTTTTCTGTCAATTGGTCTCTTTAGCGTCACAGGTGTTTGTCACAGCTGTATTTCGATGTGAATATTCAGAAGTTACAAACTGCAGAATGTAATAATGGATGTGTTGATTGTTTGTGCATTTCCATGGTTTCAAATTGTCATACTGCCTCTTGTAGGTTTTGCAGTAATCCGTTGTTGTTTCACAGCATGTTTGGTCCCCTATTTAGCTTTGATGAAATTCCAGTTCATGAGGAGTTCTGCCTATTGAGCAAGAGAAAACAAGGCAACAACTGCTAACAATTCAATAGATCACGTGAGGAGCTGGTAGACATGGGGTTGAGAAATTATTTAGTAAATTTAGCCTGCCGCATCTATAGTTATAAAATTGGACTATTTATATTTTTGTAGTGAAATTATTAATTGATTGGAATATGTAATAGAGATTAATTCAATATCTATATTTTTTATAATGAAATTATTAATTACATATTAAAAAAAATAAAAATTAATATCACAAACTTTACTCATGATTTATGAAACCAAAGTTATAGACGCTCACCATTTTAATTTAAAAATAGAGGCTCAATCCATATTAGACTAGGCTCGATATATTCATGAAAGAAACTTTTACACATGATTCTGGTTTTCTTTTCTTAGGAAATTTTCTATATTTTTCTTGAAAAATTCTTTCCTTGTCATGAGTATTTATAATTATAAGACTCATGTTTCGACCTAACAAATCCAAGTTCAAAGTTCAATCTAAACTCGACCCAACTAACCTAGATATTTAAAGAGAAAATAACCACAAGATTGATTTTTCTTTTCTTTTCCTTGCCTCTCCCCTATGTGGTGACTTTCATCTCCTAATTACAAAGGATTTCAATTTTGAATTTAAGTTTTCTTGTTCAACAAAGGTTGAAGAAATAAATGATTCCCTTTTTTGTTACTTTCAATTAAAATATTAATTGTGGAAGGATTTAAGAAGTGTTTAGGTTTTTATATTGTTTTGATGATATAATGATTTAACGGATTGCATTGATGTTTTACTTGGTCTTTAACGAACTAATTTGATGACATAAATTATAGGTTGTTAAGGAATAAATTGTGTTATTGTGAAATTTACAGATTTTAAGGCTAGGGAATCATGATTCTGGAAATCCTGATTAACCAGTCGACCAGTTGGTCTAAACTGGCCAACCGATTAACATGTGATAGTGTCATTAGGTCGACACAACAATAGAGTTTTATTGGGTCTGTTAAGCTTGATTGGTTTGAGTTATGTTCGGGATTAATCGTATGAATTAGTTTGGCTTTTATAATTACGTTTTGGTCTCTAAACTTAGAATTTTAATCTTATTTTGTTTCAAGTTGTTTTTGAGTATTTTTTTTCATATTCATTTTAGGTTCTACCAACATTCCTTCTAACGATCTCTAGTAGTCTCTGGTTTTGCATCAGTTGTCTTTTGCTTTTGTTTTCCGAGTGAGTGAGTTAATATTTAATATGCATGTAATATAAATAAATATGTATGTTGATTATATGACGAGTACAACTAGTTAATTTCTTAAATATTTATATTTTCTTTTATTTGTTGAATACTCATTCCATCTTAAATTTGCACTTACATTGTGTTGACTTAAATTCCATTCAATATGATATACATTGCTTTGATAATTATGCAACTATCTATTATATATTGATATTGGTATACTTATCAGTAAGTTCATGCCAATGAAGAGTAGTTAGTTTATATACACAAAATATTATGTATACCTAATTGGAGAGAGAGATATCAGCCTACGGCGACTGATCCTCCTACAATGATCACCTTTCAGGTGTCATTTCGTCATCTTCGAGTTTTATTTGTTTTCTGACATGTATTCCACTAATTTATGTTGATATGCTTAGTATGTATATTTATATCAAGATATATCAACTTACAAACTTTTAATATCTAAGATATATGTTAAATGTGATTCTCTCATTGAGTAGGTCGAAATCACTCCTTAATTTTTAATATTATTTCAAGTTCTTAATTTTAGTATGGTCACCTTAGATATATGTTAAATTTGCACTTACATTTAAAAAAAATTAATTTTTTATTCAATGATTTAGACATTCCACTATTATATTGTTTTAATTAAGTTTGAATTTTGACAATGTAATAAGTATTTTGAATTATTTGTTTTGCTTTAATTTTAAAGAATATAATATTTTAAAAGATATTAAAATACTATGAAATCTTTATATAATTTATTTTATAATATATATATTTCGAGGCTTAGCATATATTAGTATACTTAGAATACTGCTCTTGCATTTTCAGTCATCTAACCGGGATTCGTATCGTGGCAATAATTATGTTGACTTGTGGCTTGACGGTTTCCTAATTTAATAACATAAATTCAAAAGCAACGGTGGCTTAAAAATGTTGATATTTTTTCAATAGCAATTTAAAAAGCTGGTTAAAGGTTGTTAATTTTGTTCTGTTTTGTTTGTTATGGTTAAAATATTTTATATTAATTTTAAAAAAATAGAACAATTTTCATCTCATATCAAATCTCGGTCCGTTCTGGATTTTTTGACTAAATTTCGGCCAGAATGTTCCAGTTTCATTTCACATGTTCCGTTCCGATCTTAAAAAGTCATTGAATTAAATTGAACTACGTTTAATTTAATTAATTAAACCACTCAATTATAAATATTTTTTTCATTATTATTTTCAATAACAATGATATTAATAATAATATTGAAAATTATTATTACTATTTTCATTAACAATGATATTAATTTTTTAAAATTAGATTTATCACTAATATATATGTGGTTTATATTCATGTTTTTTTTTCATGTTTATACTTTGTAGGAATTTGAGCAAAACAAAGAATGTTTTAGATCTCATTAACCTTGATAATATTGGCATGACTTTATATTTAAATATTTGTGTTAAAATATTTTATTTTCATAATATTTTGATATTTTTGTTTAAGTTGAATTACTTTAAGTTAAAAATCTATTTAATTTTGACTATTTTAGAAATATTTTAAATTTTAAAATTATATTTGTTTGACATTATATTTGTATTGCATAATTTATAATTAATTTATCTTGAATTTAAATTATGTTTGTTGAATTATATATATAAACAAACTCTTAAATGACATATCAAAACACTTTAAAACTAAAACATTCTATTTCAATTAAAAAAATAAAATACCTATCAAAAGAGAATTTACAACCTAACTTAATCTTGGATGGACACTATTTTATTCCTCTTTAGAAATAAACAAACTCAATTAGAGTAAGTTACAGCCTGTAACCCATGCTTGGATGGACATTATTTTATTCCTCTTTAGAAATAACTTTGGTTCTAGAACCAAATGAAATGGAAATTAAGATCTGAGATAAAAAATTGAATAAAAAACCAAATCGAGATATTGAATAAAAAATTTGATTACGAATAATTTAGAAAAAAAATTATTCAAATTTAGTTTTTGATTTGAGAAACCAAAAAAATTGAACTTAGTCAAACCACTCTTTCTAAATTAAAAAAAAAACCATGTTTGTCACATCAAAACCTCTAAAAATATCTCAATTAAAACTCTTTTAACTAATTCAATTTGAACTGAATTTTTTATTTGGTTCAATTTAATTTCTTATTCAGATCGAACTATCCTACGCTTGTTGGTACATGCATGTGTGTGGGAGAGTTATCAAATTGGTATAGAAAAAACAGACCCACTAGGAACATGTTGAAGTTTTTGTTAAGAAGTATTTTATAATGTGATAATAATTAATTTTTAAAGTGATTTTTTATTTAAAAATATATCAAAATAATATTTATTTATTTTTAAAATTTTATTTTTGATATAAAAAAATACTAAAAAAATTCTTAGGTCCCCGTTTATTTGCTGAAAAGTAGGTTTTTTTTAGAAAGTAAATTCTGGGAAAGTCAATTATTTTCCGATGTTTGGTAGTGTAATAAAAAATAAGTTGGAAAATATTTTTCAGTGTTTTGTTATGTTATGGAAAATGAGCTGGAAAATAACTTATTAATCTTTTATTTTTTTCAAGTTTATTAAAATAATGAGAAACAAATCTTATAAATTAAAAAGTTGAATGAGAATGAAATTGAAAAAAAAATATAATTTCATAAATTATCACAAATAAAATAAATAATAAAAAAAAATAGAGATCAAATCTAAAAAATAAAAAAAATTAAAAGATGAAGAAATTAAAATAATAATAATTAAGATTTCATAAATTATTTCAAATAAAATAAGTAGCAATCAAAAGAATGAGGATCAAATTTGATAGATAAAAAATTTCAATTAAAAAATGATAAAGAAAAAGCAAATAATAATTATAAAAATAATGATCAAAATTAATATAAAAATCAAATTCTAAGGGATGAAATTGAAAAACAAATATTCAAAATATATATATATATATATATATATATATATATATATATATATATATATATAAAAAAAAAGTTTGAGAATGAAATTAGATACAATCAGCAAATAATATGACATTTCTAATTTTTTCACAACTTCTGGAAAGTGTTTTCCGTCCAAAATAAAAGGAAAATATTTTCCTGAAAAACAAGCCAAATTTTTCCTTGATTGAATTGAAAAATATTTTCAGTTAATTGAAAAGTATTTTTCGTTGATTAAATTTTTTAATTACAAACAAACACATAAAAATTTAAAAAATAATTTATTAAAAATCAGTTCTTGAGAAACAAACGCAGAAAAAAAATTTTTTTTAAAGAAAGCACAGTTATCTTAAATCCCATGCTGATGACACTGGGCGTCTACAGAAACAAATGAAACAAGCAAGCCGCCATCTCATGACATGATCTCAAGATGTTCGTGAATATTCCTGCCTGATTCACTCTTCAAGGAGCTCTCCACTTCGAGCCAGAATAAAGTAAATTACATGCATAAGCTGTCATCACATTTGAGCAGTGCAGTTCGAGGGGCTAAAAAAAGAATTGGTCAAGATTTTAAAGGTAAATGGAGCGGTCAAATAATTTTATTTCGACTACAATAAGATTGTAGTCCGACGACAAGACATGGGTGGGTGACACATGTAGCCGTCCCATCTTCAAAGCAAAATACAGCAGCACTAAACTTTGATAATAATACAAAGTTAACAACAAAAATTTATTTATTCCCAAATACCGACTTCCATGAACCCATCTTCAGTGGCAAATCCCCTAAACATCCCCTTGGTGTTAAAACCACATGCCACTTCCCCGTCTCTAGACACTGCTATCAACCCAGCTCGCCCTTCATCAAGCCTCTCCTTCACAACAAAATCCACAGCTTCTTGCAGGCCTAATCCCTTGTACTCCATCACTGCCGCCACATCACGCGCTAGTGTCCCCCGTATAATGGCCTCTCCTTCTCCAGTGCATGAGATCCCACAAAGATCACCAGCGTAGGTCCCAGAACCAATCAGGGGTGAGTCACCAATACGACCTGTTTTTTTGTTCATGAGCCCACCTGTTGAAGTGGCGGCAGCGCACCTTCCTTCGCTGTCCACAGCCACACACCCAACTGTTTCGGGCGCATAAACGCTGATTGGGAGTCCGTTCATTACCAAGGGACTGTTAGCAGCGGCACCCACGCTGCAGCTTTCCAATCCAGCGGCTGGGATTCTGTAATCAAACTGGTTTCGAACAGAGCAAAAAGACATCGAGTCAAAAAAGGGCCCGCCACATCAATAAAAGAATTTACAGGGACTCAGCTTACCAAGATGGAGTTGGCTTCCTTTGCTAATTTCAACATCCCGACGTTTTCCTCTGTTATAAAATAGTCATTGTCCACCAGCTCCACACCCTAAACAAACCCAAGATTTAATAAATATAATTGAGATCACCACCGTATTTTAGTATATCCAGTCATCTTATTTCATTAATTATTTTCTTTATTTATTTTTATTGGTTCGGTCCAAGACAAAGTCACTGGGCAAGCCCACGTACCAACCCAGATTTTTATTTTAAAAATCTAAAAAATCTTTATTTTAATAAATAAAAACTCGAGCAAAAGCAAATAATCTTATTTTAATAAATAAAAACCGGTCACGGGAGCCGTGTGCCACGGTCTCTTTTTTCACTCAATTTGCACACATGGCTTAATAAAGGTTACCCCAGAGGCTAAAAGAAGGAAAAATACCTGTTGCCTAGCAAATTCCTCGGCGCCAGAAAAAGCAAGATAGGAATGGGGAGATTTCTCCATGACAAGTCTTGCAAGAGAGACTGGGTTTTTAACTGTGGTTAAACCTGATACGGCACCACATCTTCTCTTAGGACCATCCATTATGCTGGCTTCCATTTCCACTGTTCCATTCTCTGTTAGTGCAGATCCACGGCCAGAATTGAACAGGGGATCCGTTTCCAATTCTCTCACCTGTCACAACAAAAACATCAAAAGATTCAACCCTTAAAATCTTTATTTACAAGTTCAAAACCCAAAAATAACTACCGAAACTACTTCGTTCTCTACACGGCTCGGCCAGAAAGAAAACATGGAGCCAGGGAGAGTAATGCAGAGCGGGGGGGACTTGACATCGATTGACATGACAATTTCTTTATTTACCAAGAAAATATGAAACAAAAATCTAAGACCGACGGTGGTGCAGTTATTTTCTATTCACGGTAAGTGATTAAACAGTTGGAACACAGAAATTCCTTGTAAGAAATTAAAACAGAGAGGGAGGAATCACATACAACAAGTTCGACAACATCAATAGCGGGGAGATTAGAGCGAAGAGCAGAGATGCCGATCTGAAGGCAGCGAGTGAGGAGTTTTTTGGCCTCCTCCTGTCTCTCTCGTGGGAGATTTGGGTCCACACCAGCGCCTCCATGCACCGCTATAGCCCATCCTCCCATTTTTCCTCTCTCGCTATCTCGCTTTCTCTAGGTTTCGTTTCTTACGAGGGTGTGTGTCTTTGGTGTCTGCCATGAGAGCTGGTGGTCAGCTTATATAGGCGTTTTACGGACTCCACGTACCCTATTATTTGGAATTAAAATCTGTATTTCATTCGGATATTCACTTTCCAATGGCATCGTTTCAGAATTTATTTAAAATTGAATTCGCTGACTTGGGCTGTTTATTTATGTGTTTTAAAAGTATTTTTGATAAAATTTAAGTTTTTTTTATTTTTTTATTAATTTTAAATTAATATATTTTAAGTGTTTTCAAATCATTTTAATGTGTTGATGTCAAAAATAATTTTTAAAAAATAAAAAAATATTATTGACATGTATTTTAACACGAAAAGCTAATTGAAAAGCAACTGCAATTGAAACACAAGTATGTTTTTATATTTTAAAAGTATTTTTAAGAAGTTAAAATGTTTTTATTTGTTTTAAATCAATATTTCTTTTTAAAAACGACTAAACAGGATGAGGAGCGGAGTTTTGAAAGGGTGAGGCCCAGATCGACAAAGCAACGTGGTTAGATAGATTTTTCCTTTTTCTATTTATTTTTCCACCTAAATCAGTTCAGGTCTCAAATTAATTTTCAAGTGAACCTGCGATGTCAATATAAGTTTTATAACTGTCATAATTATTAAATTTGGTTGGATGATCTAAAGTTTACCACAACCAAGTTTTTTCAAATATTTTTTAATATAAATTTAATTATATTCGAATGACTCGGTGAATCAAACCAAAATATTTAACTCTAAATTTTTTAATATGAAATATATGGCATGGTGGTGTATACCTTATATTCAGATTAAATTTTGTAAAAAATAACTTAATTCACCTATGGTTTAGTAAAAAAAATATGCCATTTAAGTTGCAATTAACATGAAAATTTTATTTTTATTTTTAAGTTTAGGCTTTGAAGTCTAGTGCCGAGGACATGAAAGAATCCTCTTCCTGATGCTCAGTTGTAGTTATAGGAAACTTTTCTCCATGATTATAGTAGTTGAGATATGAACAATTTCTTTCCAGTTGTATTTTATTTTCTTTTTATGTAATGCCTTATATATATTATTTTTACTGCATGTTTGAAAGTGATATAGATTGATTTTTATAGAGTTTTCTTTTGTTGGTAAATATATTAAAATAATATTTTTTGTTATTTTTAAAAATTTATTTTTGAAATTAATATATTAAACAATAAAAAAAACTAAAATGAAAAAAATAATATTTTCTAAAACACGGTAGAACCGCAGTACCCATCACCTTGATGTTATCACAAAATCACCATCATACTAATTAATCAATCATCATTCATGACTGTTCTTAATGCTTTCCAGCAACGCAAACACTAACTCCTTTTCGAATCTCAATATATAAAAAAACATGGTTGAAATTATATTTTTTAAAATTTATTTTTTATTAAAATTTTTTAAATGTTTTTATATTATTTTGATGTGCTGATCTTAAAAATAAATTTTTAAAAATAAAAAAAATATATCATTTTAAAGTATTTCTAAAGCCATGTTTGTTTGCTGTAAAATAGTTTCCTTTTGAAAATTAAATTTCGGGAAAGTAAATTATTTTCCGATGTTTGGTAGTGTAATGAAAAATAAGTTGGAAAACACTTTCTAGTGTTTGGATATGTCATAAAAAATGAGTTAGAAAATAACTTATTAATATTTTATTTTTTTCAAGTTTGTTAAAATAATAAAAAACAAATCTTACAAATTAAAAAGTTGAATGAGAATAAAATTGAAAAAAAAATATAATTTCATAAATTATCTCAAATAAAATAAATAATAATCAAAATAATAAAGATCAAATTTAAAAAATAAAAAAATTAAAAGATGAAGAAATTAAAATAATAATAATTAACTTTCATAAATTATTTCAAATAAAATAAGTAACAATCAAAGAATGAGGATCAAATTTGATAAATAAAAAATTTCAATTAAAAAATAATAAGAAAAAAGCAAATAACAATTATAAAAATAAGGACCAAAATTAATATAAAAATTAAATTATAAGGGATGAAATTGAAAAATAAATATTCAAAACAAAATATATATAGCAATTAAAAGTTTGAGGACCAAATTTGATATAATCAGCAAATAATATGATGTTTCTAAATTTTTTCACAACTTTTAAAAAATATTTTTTGCCCAAAATAAAAGGAAAACACTTTCTTGAAAATCAGGTCAAATTTTTCTTTGATTAAAAAGTGTTTTCTGTTGACTAACTTTTTTAATGGCAAACAAACACAGAAAAATTTGAAAAGTAATTTTCTGAAAAATAGTTTCCAGAAAAACACACAAAACCTAAATAAAAAAATACTTTGAACAGTAAAACATGTTATAACAGTAAGCTATACACACAAGTGTAACGGCTGTATAGACATTGAAAATTGAAATTAAATTTAGTTAAAATAAAATAAAATTTAAAATGCAACTCCCCTTTCATGACTTCGGGCAATGACACGTTGGATTCATGGACATTGCTTATTTTCTTGGTGTAGCCATTAACACGGGGGGGCTCAGAGAAATATAATTAGAATTCCGTGCTCAAATTCTCGCCGACGTCGACGAAGGAGAAAATTTTAATCAGGAATGATCTGACACTCATATCTAAAAAAAAAAAAATACTCAGCGTGATAACATTGTTTAATCAATCCCCGCTTTATATGATATTGTCACCAATTTTCAAAGATGAAACAAACAGAACATAACAGCTGTGACCAGTTTTTAGCAGAATCTCTTGCCACTTTCGAGTTAATACTCCGCACAATAGAACTATAATATAAAATAAAAGTGTGCCCGTGTGTGTGTCTATATATATATATTAAAACTCGGATTATTAGTTCGATCAAGGTAATTCATAATTCGGGTCTACTTCAGACAAGACAAGGTTTTAAATTGAATCATAAAAGCATTAGTAAGAGAAACTTGTTGACACATCAAATCTTGTCCAGACCCAATTATATTAATATTAAAAAAAATAGCGTGGTGCATGCATGTGTGATATTATGTTTTCAGTGTGTTTGGGTGTGCTTGAAAAATATTAAATTGATTTTTTTAATTTATTCTGATATTTTAATATATTAATGTCATGTATAAAAACAAATCTAAAATAAATTTTAATATATTTTTAAAAACAATCAAATATGCAAGTAGCTTTTATAAAAGTGTGTTTAGGAATATCACAGCAATTCAAAGTATTTTTTTTTATAAATACATCAAAGTAATATTTTTTTATTTTAAAAAATTATTTTTAATATTAACACATTAAAATAATATAAAAAAATAAAATTTAATTTTTTTTAAAAAATTAAAATTTAAAAAAACATAATTCTAACTGAATTCACAAAAATACTTTTAAAAAACCCGAAAAATCCATACCTTTTGGACCTTACAACTACACACACACACACAGAGTTGCTTCTCAGGTAATTCCACAGGGCCTCAAGTAGAGGAGAAATGTCGTGGTTCTGTGCTTGAGCTTGACCGTGGGCAGGGCGGCTGGGCCAAAAGCACAAAAGTAAAAGGGTTGGGTCCCACAACGTCAGGTTTCTGGGAACTGAGTTCCGAACTAATGGAAATCATCTGACGATGATGAAGTGCTGATAAGAATGCTGATTGGTTGGATTTGCTTAAACCGATGACTAAGCGACAAGCTGTAGCCTATAGATTGGCATAAACCGATTCAATATTCAAAATAAATATAAAAGAATCAAGACCGAGTAAATCCTTAGGAAGTAAGAACATAGATAGAGTGGCTACTGGCTAGGCTTCTCACGCCAGCTGCTTGATTAGTATATTCCGTGGACGTTGTCCCCCTTCCGTTTTTGAAATTCTCATCCCTACACTTCAACATACATGTCCATGTCTAACTCGGTCCGATCTCACTCACATTCAATTAGGTTACTAAAATCGGTCACATTTAATAAGATTAATTTTCAAATGTGTCTTGGATAGTTTTTGTGGTTGTAATTTGAAAAAATTATTTTATAAAAAATATTTTTGATTGAGGTTAGTTTGATATTTATATATGTTTAGTTAAAACTGTAGTTGAAATTGAGGTTGAGTAAAAAATAGTTTAATGTATTTAATTAAACATTATTTTCAAATTAAGGTTATAAAATAATTTAAAAAGATATATATTAATATTGATAATTTTTAATTTAAATATTGTAGATTTAACTACCACTAGTATATCATTAAATAAATAATATTTTATATCAAATATTTTTAATTGTTCCATTAACTTATCTATAATCTCATCACGTATGAAATTCATCTGATAAGGACTATAATTTTTATGGTTTTTTAATCGTGTAACAAAATCAGGTAAAATATTATTATAATAAAATTAAAATTGCGATCAAATTCTACAAATCTTATGTCATCATGCGATCTCCTTTCAATTTATATAATGTTATTATATAATATTAAATATTATTTTTTCAAGTAAAATATAATTAAAAAAATTAAATTTCTTTTTGATCGGACACAATCAACCCTATTAACATAAACAGGAGACTAACCCATGAATTAATTCACCTGTCTATGTGAACAGTGCCAGGTGAATCCACTTGGCAGCGTGCAGA
>Ga0325411_1007280_pt1 | contig 12071 bp, 10 predicted proteins | sample PopdelMetagenome_13_FD_206181 | JGI IMG/M metagenome (GOLD analysis project Ga0325411, IMG submission 206181) | Populus deltoides microbial communities from Bellville, Georgia, United States - Xylem-PdIQD-R4 | ecosystem: Host-associated > Plants > Phyllosphere > Stem > Wood/Secondary xylem... | reverse complement strand
CTACCTCTAGCCAGGGGCTCAATGTTATAAACACAGAATTGAGCTCTTTGTTTGTGTGAAGGATTATTATGCTTTCTTCTACCTTAGCAGCATCATCTTCTCTATACCTTCACTTCCTCGTATGCCGAAGCAGTCATCTTCTTCTACCTTAGTCCTCCCCCATCTGGTTTGATGGCATCTCCAAAAATGTAATTAATTTCACCTATAAACACCCACAAGTTGAAAATTGAAAAGAAAAACAATTGAATTATAGAAAATAGCGAATTTATAATCTTAGAACTTCATCAACCAAAAGGTGAAGATAAAAAGTAGGAGCAAGGGGAAATCCCATCGTGTATAGGGTCAACTAATCAATCTTATTGGTTTTTTTTTTGGGTTTATTGAAGAAAAAATTTCAAGTATATAAAAGAAAAAAAATTATTTTCTTTTAGTTGTGTTATGAATGAATCTATTTAGGTGTTTAAAATAATAATAAATATTGATTTTTAATGTGTTTTTTATTTGAAAATATATTAAAATAATATTTTTTTATCAATAAAAAATACTAAAACTATATTAATTTAAAAAAATCCAAAATTTTATAAAACATTAGCAAAATCACAAGGCATGAAACACACCCTTGATAGTAGGTGGGAGTAAAAAAATCAAAAAATCGATTAAATAAAAAAAAACTGAAAAAATTGAATCGTGAAAAAAAACCTATTAGAATATTTAAAAAAATCGATCAGTTTGGTTTTATAAGCCTAAAATCAAAAAACCAAACCGAACCAAACTGAAATTAATTAGAAAACAAAATAAAACCGAGTCAAACCAAAACTAAACCCATTAGAAATTACAAAAAAACCTAAAAAGTAATATAATTTTTTATTTTAAATATAAAATAACCAAACCGAAACTAATCGCTTGGGTTTTAATTTTTGTTCTAAAATTATCAAACCAAACTAATTAATTTAAACCAGTTTTAATTATTTAAAAAAAATTAATTTGATTATTTGTTAAGTAAAAAGCTAAACCAAATAAAAAATAATCAACACATAGCATAAAATTATTGCAAGTAACCACCAAACCAACTAAAAAAAAGATAGAATTCCATTTCACCAACAATCTCATCCAACAACCTAAAAAAAAAAACAGCTATGAGTCTTTTTGTCTTCCTCGTTTCTTTCCACGAGTACGAACAAACTGATAACAACCACACCACTTTGAACTAAGATCGAACAACCCATTAAAAAAACAAAACCACCTCTCATTTCCCAATCCCTCTACCACCACCACCACCTACCATGGCCTCCTTATCCTTCCTCTCCCCTCCTTCCTCCTCCTCTCTTTCCTCCCTCCACAACACCGCCCTTTCCTACTCCCGCCTCTTCTTACGCACACCCTACCTTAACCTCCGCGCCCCAACCAAAATCTTCTCCCTTAAAGCCCAATCCGCCCCAGTCCTCACCCAAGACGACCTTAAAAAGATCGCAGCCGACAAAGCCGTCGAGTATGTCAAATCCGGCATGGTCCTCGGCCTTGGAACCGGCTCTACCGCCGCCTTCGTGGTAGCCAAACTCGGCGAGCTCTTAAAAACCGGTGAACTGACAAATATCATTGGAGTCCCAACTTCAAAACGCACAGAAGAACAGGCTCGTTCTCTTAACATCCCTCTTTCAATACTCGATGACCACCCCCACATTGATCTTGCCATTGACGGGGCTGATGAGGTGGACCCACTACTTAATTTAGTGAAGGGTCGCGGCGGAGCCCTTTTAAGAGAGAAAATGGTTGAAGCAGCATCAGATGAGTTTGTTGTTGTTGCTGATGAGACTAAGCTTGTTGATGGTCTTGGTGGAAGTAAACTGGCAATGCCAGTTGAAGTAGTGCAATTTTGTTGGAAATTTAATTTGGTGAGGTTACAAGAGTTGTTTAAAGATGAAGGGGTTGAGGCTAAATTGAGAGTTGGTGAAGATGGGAAGCCCTATGTGACCGATAATTTTAATTATATTGTTGATTTGTATTTTGAGAATCCGATTAAAGATGGATATGCGGCCGGAAAGGAGATTTCGGGACTTGAAGGTGTTGTGGAACATGGGTTGTTTTTGGATATGGCGACCGCGGTTATTATTGCTGGGAAGACTGGAGTTGAGGTTAAAAGCAAGTGAGAATTTCGAATCTTGTGTTATATGATGGTTTTGTTATATTAACACTGTTGTTGTTCGTTATTTTTGTTGCGGTGAATTTGAGCTGTTGGGACTCTAGTTGGATATTCTTGTTACTTTTCTCATTAGTTTAGGAATGGAAATGTGAAATAATGTGAAATGATCAAAATGAATGAAGTGGTTGTTTTATGGTTATTGCCACCTTGTTTTGATTTTGGGATGAATAATTGGATGACCTGTAATATTGTTTCTTCGTGTCTTGTTATTTATAATCAACAAGGTTTAATTTGTGCCAATGCATTCGCTTGTATGTAAAAAATCATCAATGCCTTTTTTTTCCCCCTTTTACGGTGTTGTCTATAAGTGAGAAGATGGGAACTCAACTCCATTGAAATCTGAAGGTCTGTACTGCTCTACTGACAATTTGGCAATAGCAAGTGCATTGGCGAGCACAACTGGAGTAAAAGTGCCCAAGTATTAGTTTATGGGTTGCTCTCTCTTGTTGTTCTGCAGTTCTGTACTGTTCTACTGGCAATTTGGCAATAGCAAGTGCATTGGTGAGGACAACTGGAGTAAAAGTGCCCAAGTATTAGTTTATGGATTGCTCTCTCTTGTTGTTCTGCAGTGAAGCATTTTGTTTTTTAAAGGAAAGTGCTCAAGCAACATCTTAGACGGTTTCCATCTTTTCTTTTACATTGTTAATGATGCTAATCTACCATGCTGAAAAGGAAACCACTAGGTTAATTGGCGTCTCAATTGCATGAGCGGTGGCATGTCTGTCTACTATAAACATGTTTCTCAGGTGATGCAACAGGTTTATTTAGTTCCTCTAGTAATAGCAGTTTCCAGGGGAACAGGGGATGTGTTCTGGCTTTCAAGTGACTATTTATACTTTGCATTCTAGTCTCGAAAACTGTAATGGATTGATGGTGCATCAAATTGGCGAACAGCATAGGTCTAGTTCTATCAATTAGTTCAAAGCCTGAAGAGTATGGAAAGGAGGAATTGTAGATGCTTGAGTGAAAAGATTTCGGGAGACAAAGCTGAAAAAGCTAACTGGGTACATTTGAAACCCTAACTTCTAATAGTTGTATAGAGGGATTAGGGAACGATGCAGTGATGGTTATGGTTTCACAGAAGCTCAAAAATAATATTTGAGAGGTATCTATAGTTCAATCATGATGCTGGTTTACAGAAGTTTGAATATGATTCTATCTATATATTCCTGCTTTCAGAATCTTTAGAGAGGAAGCCAAGGCACAATGAAGTGAATATCCTATGTCTTGTTGGAGTCTCCTGCCTGCAATGTAATACACATTGAGTTCCACGTGTTTTCCCAGGTAGATAGTACAGTGACTATAACACAGCTCATTGTGCTGGTTATGCTTCAGTGACTGGTATGTGCTGCTATTGCGCGGTACATATGCTTTTGTAAAGTGGAATCCCTAGCAAACGTCAATTCAAGTGTAGTCTGTAGATCTGGGATCAATTATGAATCTATACCATCTTTGAATCTCATTTTATTGTGTTGAGCAGGTGAGGGGAAAGCTTAGCAATATCGACTGTTTTGTTATCAGATGTACAATCATCAAAGAGCAAATTTTGGCGTGGAAGCATTACAAGATTGTTAGAGTTGATTTTTTTTATCACTCACTGCGATAGCATCCTATAGTCTTAATGTTTTGGGATCGTTCATTTGGAGAAACATCTTGTGTAGTTCCAAGAGGCAGTTCGTTTCCCCCTCGAATCAAACGTGAACTATGGATTAGAAATGAGCAGCCTTAGTTGTATAATTTTGTTTTTCTCAGCCAGCTTAGACTTAACGCTTTAGTGGCGATGTGCTTTGAGGCTGTGGCTCCTTTATCCTTTCCATTTATAACACAAGTCTTGAATTTTGATTGCTTAACAAGGACTTGCTTACACCTAATACAGAAGCCTGTCTTGTGCAGAAACGGATAGGAAAAATCACACTTGGCAGAAGGCAACTGTGTAGCTTGTTAGTTGTACTCGGTGTTTAGTTTTGTGGCCAAATTATGTAGACTACATCGTTCTTGTTATTGCCATGTTATTTGAATTATCAATCATCAAACTAGATGGCGATTTAACAAATAGGATTCGTCCCAGAAGCTACTTGGATCTTGTTGCTTTATATCTATGTGGATAGCTTGAATCCAAAGAGAAGAATAGATAAATATTTTTCACAAGCTCAGTTATTTATAAATAAATAATCAATACAACTACATAAAAACCAAATGGATCATGCAGTGTTATATAGACAACACTCATCCTCCATCTAGGTCTGTGTTCCGACTTTCATTCGCATACGAACTGAATTTCTACACAAGAATCTGGTGAATGATCAAACGAAAGATGCACCAAATGAAATTTACTAGTGAGTATAATCAAGTATCACGAAACTGAAAAGCTGGTTAGCCATGATCCTCCTTCAATTCTCATCCTACATCAGAGCCATAAGCATAGAGACGAGCAAAATAATCATCCATTGGAACTTTGCTGGAAGAATGGTGCTACCTGGATAACAAAAATATATAGATGAGAAATCATCAAGATCTGAAATAACATCTTTTATGTTACGACGAATGGGTGATATATTTGGTTTGTATTCTCACCAGGATTTCCACCGGTTCCAGTTCCAGATCCAGTTGATGTTGAGTTTGCGATTCTAATAATGTCAGCACAATCAGATCCGAGAGTACCTTGACAACCAAAACCATAGCACAGATCAGTTTTTAAAGTTTGTTTCTTTGATCTACCATCAGTATTCACTGCTAAAACTTCATGTAAAAGTTCTTACATGGACTGTAGCAAGGGTAGTAAGAGATGTTGAGAAGATTATCGAAACCAGGATTGCATGTACACGTGTGTCTATATTTTCCATTATTTGTGCATTGACCTTCTCCACAGTACATCCAATAGCAAGCTACATGATCAACAGGACAGAAAATTAGTGGGAGAGAGAGAGAGAGAGGATATTAGGCAGGACTGCAGTATTTTTAGAATCTTATTATGTGAATAAAGGTCTTTGGTTTTGGTGATTACGATCGAAGAAGGAGCTGTTGTGGGGAGCTTCTTTTTGTGGAACTGGAGGTGGGGCTGGCTGGCAGGTGCCATATTTCAGAGTACCTGCAAAAAAACAAGAAAATGAACCAAGTTTACTTGAATGTGTAAAATTACGTACAAAATCTGTCTTTTAATTCATCAGAACATGTCTTGTTCTGCTACTTGCATGTACCATGTACCATGTCCCTGAATGAAGTTCAGAAAAGAAAGCCAAAAAGAAAAGGAGGTTACAGTTTGGAATCACGCAAGGGAGGAACTTGTGTTCATCATCAACATCATCGTCATCGTATTGGGTTTGCTTCCATCCAGCTTGACATTCACACTTGTAGCTCAATGGGTATGATTTGTCTCCTACGCATGTTCCTTTTCCGCAATCCACTTCTTTACACAACCTGTCTGCAATTCACAAAGAACAAATCATACATCCAAGATTTTACCCGTGCTTGTGTGTGCATGAAAGTGCAGGATAGAGAGTGTTGTGTACCATAGAAAGCAGTCAGGTTGCCATCAATATCTGCCATAGCAACCATAGGTAGCACCACAAGAAGCATGGTTACAAAAGGAAGAGCTTTAGAGAAAGCCATTTGTAACTCTGAGAGAACAAGTGATTTGCAGTGAAGGGTGGAGGAGGTGCTCTATGTACTTAATGAGGTGTGTATTTATAAGAGATCACAAAGACTTGGAAGTTTTCTTGGAATCCAAGCAGATAGAATTAACATAAAGACACTTCAGATTTTGATGGTTATTTCTTGTTTTTTTCTCTTTTCAATAGAAAAGAAAGTTAACTTGTTAGAAGCTTCTGTGTAGGCAGAAAGGATCAATTCTGCAGATTTTTTCTTCTCTTTGAATTTTATTTACTGTCCATGGACGGTCTTTTTATTATAGTTGAATAAATCAAACAATGTAGAAACATTAAATCTTATTGTCTTCCTTCTAGATTGTCATGTAAGAGAAGGTTTGGTGTATTATAAATTGAACAGGTCTCAAATTTGCTACTTCTTCTTTCTATTCTATGACGACATTATCCTCAACCAAGCTTAGGTTTGGCCATTCTTAAATAAAGCAAGGGCAGATTAGGTTGTCGAGCGGACAAAAAAATCTAAAGAGAGAAATCATAGTCTTCCGAGCAGTTTGGATTTCATTCCGAACAACATTTCATAGAAATTTAATGTTTTTTATATTTTTAGATGATATTAAAAATAATTTTTTTATAAATAAATAAAAAATATTATTTTAATATATTTCTAAACCAAAAACACTTTAAAAATAATTATTATTATATTCTGCATGATGATTCAACCTTCTTGATAAAACCTAAAATCAAAACATCTAGAATATGGAATTTAGGTCCAACACGTAATATTGATTTTCTCAGGTAATGGGTAGAGGAGATGCATGAAGAACAAGATTTAAACAAGAACACGAAAAATGCATTAAAAGAATGGTCATAATCAGAATTTCTTAAACAACCAAAATAAAAGGGTCATTCACAGGCTCAAACATTTTATTGCTAGTCTACACATTCAAATGACTTTGGCAACATTTGGTTTGGAGAAATAGAGGTTACTTAACAACTACTCTACATGATCCAAGGTCCTCTGAAAACTGTTCTAGGTCAACTTTTCAAGCCTTGATCAAATGTTTTTGCTCTGCATTTTTATCTTCGGTTAATATTTCATAATCAGAATTTATAATGAGTTTTTATTCTCACAAAATAAAAGATACTGAGAGATATATTTTTTTTTATTTTATATCTTTTCTATTTCAAGATAATAATCAAACACGACGGCAAAAGAGAATCCTAGCACTCAGCAATGGTCATCTAACAAAAACCCAGTACACTTAGCCTACAGAGTGAAAACATAACAAGAAGTGGAGATGCTAGAACCAGAGAATTGATGCCTCCGAACAAGAAATAATCAATTACAATTAATTTCGAAGTGGGTTCTTGATGGTTAAAGAACATGTCAAGGATTAAATTAACACAGATATCAAGCCTTAATTTGAAAGATTTGTTGCATACGTTGGAATCGTTCTCTGCTCTAATCAACTATAAAACAAAACAAAAAAAAAACGAGTGCCTTGTATTTGCAGTCAATTTGATGCATTTGATGAGCTTTGACATTTGGCCACATATGGGAAAAAGAAACCCAAGCGTCCATTGTCAAAGACTCAAAAAGTCCTTCTGGTGGAATTTTGCTAAATTGTTTTTATCTAATTTCAAGTTGACATGAGCAATATTTAGTTAATATAATATATTTATGTTTCACACGTTGGACGGTGGTCGATTGTTCTCTACCTCTTTTTTCTTTCTCAAATATATAATTAAATTATTAATAAGATGACCTTGATTTACACAATTATATACTTTATAATTAATCTTATTTATCATTGAAGTCAAGGGCTTTGTAATCATAGAGATATATTTGCATGTTTTATTATAAATCCATGGATTTCTTTCATCTATATTATTTATAATTAATTTTATTTAATTATCATTGAAGTCAAGGGCTTTGTAATCATAGAGTTATATACTCGCATGTTTTATTATAAATCCATGAATTTCTTTCATCTATATTATCTATCAATACTCTCACGATGTCTAGGTTAATCTAAGCATTAATAAATAAATAAACATTTACCATGTTAATATTTTTATACGATACTCTTATCAAAGTATTTTGTTAATTGATAGATTTGTTTTTATTGGAATTATTCTTGTTGTATTTTAACAAAAAATAGGAACAAATTAGGTATTCATGAATGATGTTTATTGATTTAAGATTTAAAAGAGTGTTTGAAAACACGAGCCAACCTGAGTTTTTAAAAAAATTAATTTTTTTTATTAAAAATTAATTTTTATATATATTTTGAATTGTTTTGATGCACTAATCTTAAAAATAATTTTTTTAAAAAAAATATATTATTTTGATATATTTTAAAATAAAAAATTCTTTAAAAAAATATAACAACTATACTGTTAAACAGACAAATATATCAACTAGGAATGCTGGGAGGAACTATCAAACAGACAAATGCATGAACTAGGAATGCTTTCCTCCAGGCACTTTTTTTTTTTCGTTCTTTTAAAATATTTTAGCAACAAGAGTTAGAAGTTAGAACGAGTTATTCCCAATTCAACTTCTTGGGTTGAAAAGGAAATTTATTTTCAATTTTATACGTTTCTTGCATGATCACGTTTTGGACTTTCTTTTCTTTTTTTTTTTGTCAGAATTTGGAGGCCACAAAAGTTCACCAACTCTCTCGATATTGCTGGGTGACTGGCATAGATCTCACACTCGAAACTCAAGGTAGAGTCATTCCAAGTTATCCCTACACTGGTAGGATCTCTCTGTGCGGGCCAGTTTAGCAGAGGGTGACAAACCCACGTCGTGGAACTAGCTGCACAACAAGGCTGACAACGTGATGTCGGAGTAAGACTCTTCTGGCTCACTTGGCGAATTTTCCCTGGAAAGCAGTGTTTATAAGCCGCAGTGAGGCTGGTCAGAATACAAGAAATGGTTAATATTTGAAGGATCATAAGAGAGAGAACAAGTAATGTGAGAGCTGCCCTAAACTATGGTGCTTGAAAGGAAATTGTCAGAAAACCATGTATGTCCCTTTCCATGTTTTCCCCACGGATCCTCGAAATGAAAACTTCACCAACCACAAACCAAGAGCCTCCTAACCTAACCTGCCGCCATAAGGCCCATAGAGATATCAGCATGTTAGAAAGGAGGTGTCAAGGGGGGCACAAATGACAAGAACCCAAATAGATTGTTTCGATTCCAGAATAACATGACACTCAGACGATCACCCATGTCATCAGTGAACTTGTTGCAGTTACAACAACGTTAATATTTTTCTCTTATCAGCTCCTTACCTTCCATCCCTCGTAAGTCGTAACACAATTTTACAATAGAAAATCTGTAAATATCATAATGAAGCCTCAGCTAAATAACGTGTAAAGCAAAATCCACGATTTTCGATCCTCTTCCATAATGAAACCTCAGCTAAATAACGTGTAAAGCAAAATCCATGATCTTCGATCCTATTCCCTGCCTCAGCACACTAAAATTTACTTGATTTAAGCTTTGATAAGACAGATTTTAAAAAAATGAACATCTCCTAGCATTCTATCTTTCACAGAAATAATTCTGTTTCGTCTTCCAAACAAATTTTGACAGCAAAATCCATGATATCATAAAAAAGACTTGACATGGTCCAAAAGCTAAGTGCGTGCATGCAACAGATTTCTTACTTTAAGCTCCTATCTAACCACCCAAGACTAGAAAAAAAAAGGTCAATAATAAACATAAGAAACATAAGCAGCACCATAGATGCAAAATTGCATACATGAAAAGACTACAAATTAAGCAGAGGAAAATTGAAAAAAGTTCCCACATACTCAACTACCCGCAGACATCTGGTAACGACATAATACTCAGGAAGATGTAACAAAAAAAAAGTCAGAGAAATAGATTTGAAGGCACTTAATCATTCATTGAAGAATTTACCACATAATCACAACCGAGGAAGAAAGTCCCTGTGTTAAAAGAAAAGAAGGATTTAAAATGGGAGTTGAAAGAAGAGGACAGAACTGAGATCAGAAGGAAAAAAAAAACAGAGAAAGCATCCATTTAATTACAAGCAAAAACACATGATTTGGGAGTTAAGAATTTAGCAAGCCAGATAATTGAATTCTCAAGACATGTTTGGAGAAAGAAGCTTTAAAGAAGGTGCACAATGGGATTCTCTGGATAATAGATATAAGCAACTAGCCACTAGTTTTGCTACACATCTAACCATTATACGCGTGTTGATCAATTTCAGGAAGAGAGTGCTTCTGAAGTCAAAATTCTCAAGAAACAACGACAATCTACAACCATCAAAGGCAGTGTGATATCTATGAATACCATTTGCAACTATATTTCTCTGGATACAGAATGGAACATCGGAATTCTAGACCCCACACCATCCTCTTTCCCAAAAAAGGTCAAGGCATAGGAGTTAGGGGCATATCATGCAAGGAGAAAAGGCCCTGATCTTAAAGGAATAAAAATCTCTTTTAATTTTGCTTTAGATGCAAAAGGAAAAGAGGCCATGATCTACTATTATCCATTTTAGTCCTGTATAATAAAAGGTTGAAGAGAAGATTGAATACATTGCTAAGAGATTCTAAAGAGTTTTTTGACCACCAAATGATCGACAATCTTTAAGCTTAAACTCCAGAAAAAGTTTGGAGCCAAAGAGAGATTTCCCAGTTATGTGTTGCTAAATAATATTGTATAGAGAACTCTGTTGTGCACTAACTGATCAGTCTACCACAAACTTAGGAGAAACATTATCCACTACTCCCAAATCTTTTCTTCCCGCTAATTCCTAGATTTTCATCCAATTCCCACTGAAAACACCAGCAGATCCCAACCATAGAGAACACCAGAATAAACCTATAAAGAATACAAGTATTGAAAATAGCACGTTTACATGGAAAACTAGCATTATATAGGAAGCCGATGCCCTAACAGGCAAGCGATCCATGGTCAAGGTGCAACAATGAAAACTACAACATTACATCATAAATTATATCAGGAAATTATCAAACAGAATAAACCTAAAAAGATAAAATAGCATCACACAGAGAAATCATTACACAGGCCAAGAACCTGAACAACCACGCACGGATTCATTGGTTCAAATAATCCATCAAACAGGATTATGTTAGCAAAGTAAAGGCAAACTAACAGGCTTGATCACGGGAAAACAACAACGCTCACCAAAAATAATTCAATTATACACTAATAATCCCCATCAAAACAGCAACAGACAATTTAATTTCTAGCCAATAAATAACCAAAACAAACTTTTTATAATAAAAGTTCAAGTTGAAGCCCAAAACTTCCTATAAACAGGAACGAGATCAGGAACACATGCCAAGTCGACAAATAGAATTATAAAATACGGTCATACAAATTATTTGCGCCCATCCATTAAACCAATCCGTGTATCACCAAACAACCAACCTCCACAAAACCATTTATCCCCCATAAAACCCTAACCCCATAATGCCTAAAACCATAAATTTCAAAATTTTCAAATAGGCACATATCTCTTAACAGCCTGCTTCGCAGCAACTGCACCAGCCGCAGCAATCCCGCCGATAGCACCAGCAATAGCAGCAGACCTAGGCCCTTTTGCAGCACGATAAATAGCACCAGTACTAAGACCAGCAAGCACAGTATTAACCAAATCATCAGTATCTCTCCAATGAATCAAACCACTCTCAATCCCCGCAAACATGAGTCCCAAAACACCCAAATTGTTTCCAAATTTTCTACCTGCATGACCACCAGAATTCAAAACACGATTAACCCTCAACTTTAATGACTCTCCGGGCTCCGCGGCACGGATTCCTTCAATAGAACCTTTAACACCGCCTAATATAGCTCCAGATAAGTAACCTGTGCCTGTGTAGTATTGGAGGTTTTCACTCCAAGAACGGCGTTGGTTTAAAGATTCTTCATGGAAGAGAAATTCAGGGGATGTTGGAAGGTTGTAGAGGTTTTGAGCTGGAACATTGTAGAGGTCTTGATATGGGTGGTATTTTCTATACTTGTGATCATTTGGGTCATTCATTTTGCGATCAAAGTTTTGATCTTTTCGTAAAAAAGATGGGATTTTTATGGAGTTTTTTGTGAGAAAGATTGGATCTTTATAGCTTTTCTTGAGAGATAAAGATTGAACTTTTATCGGTTCTCGTGGGTTTTCCGAGAGGGAGAGGGATTTTAGTTGGTTGAGGAAAGAAGGGTCTAGAGTTATTGTTGATCTGGGTTTACTTTCCTTTCT
>Ga0325411_1007279_pt1 | contig 12071 bp, 4 predicted proteins | sample PopdelMetagenome_13_FD_206181 | JGI IMG/M metagenome (GOLD analysis project Ga0325411, IMG submission 206181) | Populus deltoides microbial communities from Bellville, Georgia, United States - Xylem-PdIQD-R4 | ecosystem: Host-associated > Plants > Phyllosphere > Stem > Wood/Secondary xylem... | reverse complement strand
GATGTAACCGGAAAAAAAAAATCAACCACATAAAAAAAATCAATTAAAAAATAAATATGGAAACCGAAATAAAAAATAAATTTGAGGGCATTTAAAAATTATAAAGGAAAAAAACAATTAACAAAAGAAAAAAAAATCAGAAGAATAAATGTTAAATTGCCAAAAGAAACAACAACATATATTTTGATTGAATGATGAAATTAAATACTAATAAAACTTTAACAAAAAATCAAAGTGTAAAAATGACTATTTAAAAAAATAAGGACCGAATTGAAAAAAACAATATATGAAAAATTTTAATTTAAAGACAAAATTAAAAACACAAAAACTTTTTCTAAAAGGGCCAAGGAAGAAAATAAACAATAAAAATACAAGGATTGAAGTTAAAAAGAAAAAAGTAGGAAGAAAAAAAGAAGACCAGCAATAAATTGTTGGTATGAAAATATATACTTTAATTTTTTTATTTTATTTTAATACTTAAATATTATTTTACGTATAAAAATATAGTCTGATTTCACGGTAAAACACGGGCTACTATTTCTCTCTCTCTCTCTCTCTCTCTATATATATATATATATATATATATAATTTACATTTTTATTATTTTTAAAAATACTTATCATTTTCTATATTTAATTGCCTTTGAATATCAGGCCATATTCAACGCATAAACCTGGACCAAACGGGGCAATCTGAGTTCTGAGGATGAAAAAGAAAAAGAAAATAAGAAAAGCAAGGGCACAATAGAGAAGGTATGAACACTACTACTACTAACTAGTAAATACGAAAAACAAATAGACGGCCTGGTTAAAAGTACAGGTCGGTCACGGAAAAGAAGATTCTAGTATGTCAATGTCAATATAGAGAAGAAGGATCTAGAATAAAGAAAGACCTTCCCTTTTTCTATAAAACCACAGTCAAGACTTCCTCTTTTTATTGCTTCAATTTCTTCCAAAACCCTAGATCTCCCTTTTCCCTCCACTCTCTCTTGTGTTGGCGTGTTGTTTCGGTTTCCTTCTTTGCGAGCACAGCAATAACAATGGCGGAGGCGGAGACGTTTGCTTTCCAGGCTGAGATCAATCAGCTGCTGAGTTTGATCATCAACACTTTCTACAGCAACAAAGAGATATTTCTTCGTGAACTCATCAGCAATTCCTCTGATGTATGTCTCATTTTATCTAATTTTCTGCTTCTGTTATCTTTCTGTCTCATGGTTTTACGTTTGAATAGAGTGATTAAAATGTTGGGACTTTGATGAGTGTTGGGACTATGATTTTTTGTTTGATAAACCCTCTTGTTGTTCTGTTTTAATTACGTTAAAGATCTAAACTTTTCTTTTCTTTTTTATCGTTTTATGTATGAATAGGGTAATTAATTTATGTATTAACGTGTATTAATGTTTTTCAGCTGAATTTTGGGACTTTGATGCTTGTTTGATTAACTTTGTTGTGTTTTATTCAAGTTAAAGATTTCGTGTAATGTGGTGCGATTTGATTGGAATGGTAGAGTCAATGGGTGCGAATCAGCATATGGTAGCAATAGCTTATGATGTTACCGTGTGTCTGTGTTTTATAGGCTTTGGATAAGATTCGATTTGATAGCTTGACTGACAAGAGCAAGCTCGATGCCCAACCCGAGCTTTTCATTCACATTATTCCTGACAAGGCCAGCAATACTCTCACTATTATTGATAGTGGTATTGGAGTGACCAAGTCTGGTGAGCACCTAATTTTTGTTTTAAACTATTAATGTTTGAATTTTGTTGCAATTGTTAATTATGATTCTGTTTCTGTTTGATATTTGACTCTGCTTTTCTTCTCGTGTTTCTATCAGACTTGGTGAACAACCTCGGTACCATTGCAAGGTCTGGAACCAAGGAGTTCATGGAAGCTGTTACTGCTGGCGCTGATGTTAGTATGATTGGACAGTTTGGTGTCGGGTTCTACTCGGCTTACTTGGTTGCTGATAAGGTGGTTGTCACTACCAAACACAATGATGATGAGCAGTATGTGTGGGAGTCTCAGGCTGGTGGTTCATTTACGGTCACCAGGGATACCTCTGGTGAGAACCTTGGCAGAGGTACTAAGATCACTCTCTTCCTTAAGGAAGACCAATTGGAGTACCTTGAGGAGCGTCGTCTCAAGGATCTGATTAAGAAACATTCTGAGTTTATTAGCTATCCGATTTCCCTTTGGATTGAGAAGACCACTGAGAAGGAGATTTCTGATGATGAGGATGAGGAAGATAAGAAGGACGAGGAAGATAAGAAGGATGAGGAGGGTAATGTAGAGGATGTTGATGAGGAGAAGGACAAGGAAGAGAAGAAAAAGAAGAAGATCAAGGAAATTTCACATGAGTGGTCTTTGGTGAACAAGCAGAAGCCCATCTGGATGAGGAAACCAGAGGAGATCACTAAAGAGGAGTATGGTGCATTTTACAAGAGCCTTACCAATGACTGGGAGGAGCACCTTGCAGTGAAGCACTTCTCAGTTGAGGGCCAGCTTGAGTTCAAAGCTGTTCTCTTTGTTCCTAAGAGGGCACCATTTGACCTCTTTGACACCAAGAAGAAGCAGAACAACATCAAGCTCTATGTCCGCCGTGTCTTCATCATGGACAACTGTGAGGAGTTGATGCCTGAATACTTGAGCTTTGTGAAGGGTATAGTGGATTCTGAGGATCTTCCTCTCAATATTTCAAGAGAAATGCTTCAGCAGAACAAGATCCTCAAGGTTATCCGCAAGAACTTGGTCAAGAAGTGCGTTGAGCTCTTCTTTGAGATTGCCGAGAACAAGGAAGATTATGACAAATTCTACGAGGCATTCTCTAAGAATTTGAAGCTTGGTATTCATGAGGATTCTCAGAACAAATCCAAGATTGCTGAGTTACTTCGATATCACTCGACTAAGAGTGGTGATGAGTTGACCAGCCTGAAGGATTATGTGACAAGGATGAAGGAGGGCCAGAGTGATATCTATTACATTACAGGAGAGAGCAAGAAGGCTGTTGAGAATTCCCCGTTCCTTGAGAAGCTGAAGAAGAAGGGATATGAGGTTCTGTATATGGTCGATGCAATTGATGAATATGCCGTGGGACAACTAAAGGAATTTGAAGGAAAGAAATTGGTGTCTGCAACCAAGGAAGGTCTTAAGATTGACGAGACTGAAGATGAGAAAAAGAAGAAAGAAGAGTTGACGGAGAAGTTTGAGGGTCTGTGCAAGGTGATCAAAGATGTGCTTGGTGACAGGGTGGAGAAGGTTGTGGTATCTGATCGTGTGGTGGACTCTCCCTGCTGCTTGGTCACTGGAGAGTATGGTTGGAGTGCGAACATGGAAAGAATCATGAAGGCACAAGCACTGAGGGATAACAGCATGGCTGGGTATATGTCAAGCAAGAAGACAATGGAGATTAATCCGGAGAACCCAATCATGGATGAGTTGAGGAAGAGGGCTGATGCTGACAAGAATGACAAATCAGTGAAGGACCTGGTCCTCTTGCTATTTGAGACTGCTTTGCTAACATCTGGGTTCAGCTTGGATGATCCAAACACCTTTGGCAGTCGCATCCACAGAATGCTGAAATTGGGATTGAGCATTGATGAAGACACTGCTGATGCTGACACTGACATGCCTCCTTTGGAAGATGCTGCTGATGATGCTGAGGAGGGTAGCAAGATGGAGGAGGTTGACTAAACCCCGGCACTGCAACAGGCCGTCACAAGAAGTAGTAGCATCTACTAGAGTGGTCCCCTCCTATCCTTCTCCTTCATTAATCTAATCTCAGTCTTCACAATTATTGATTTCGGTTTTGTTAGGGTTTATCAAGGATGATATCTACTTTTGTTATTAAGACGTGGTTTCTTTTTCAATTTAAGCAAAGGTTATATGGAATTTCATCCCCACTGCCTTTTTCCTGATGTTTAGTTAAATTTTCTTTCATGCTGTCAATGTTGATATGGCACAGAAATCTGCTACTGAAAGTTCTATCCTTAACACACTATACTACTATTGGGTTAAAAGCTGACTTTGGGTTAAAATAATGGTCTTTACAGAAGTAGGCGTCCTTAACTTATGAACAAGAATAGAGGCCTTTGCCGCCATTGTTTTACTATTCAATCATGCTAGAAGGTTTTAAAAATCATGTAGGAGAATCTTACTTAATATTACACTTACTATATATATATAATTTCCAAAAGAAAAATCCGGGCAACTTCAGTCAGCCGCTGAGCGAAGTAGAAAGTACAGCTGTCGTTTTTGTACACCTACTTTTGGTTCATTGTTTTCATTTTTAAGGCCCACAGTTTTCGTTTGCCTGTTTTAGGCAAACCTGCCTCGCGCTATTCGCTATATATAGAGAGAGAGACTTTCATTATTTCTTGTCTATATTTGCCATGGCTCCTACTGCTTCGATGCTCCTACTTCCCTACCATAACAAATCTTCGTCTCCACCATCTCCTCTGTCTTCAACACCCTCACCTTCTTCTTTTTCTGGGGCCAAGTTCTCTGTTATGACATGGGTTCGGCAAGACAAACCAATTTTCAAAGGAAGATCTCAGGGCAAAGAGTCTTTCATGGCTGGTCCTTCCTCGCCCGCTAATGATTGTCATTCCTCGCCCGCTAATGATTCTGACAAGGTAATGAGGTTTGAAGAAGCGCTTGAACACAGCTTCTGGTGCTAGGATGGCTTTATTGTTTTGCGGTCTTATCATTTTCTTCTTTATTTTCAACTAGTGTAAAAAGTCTGGTTAGGGGTGTGGTTGTGAGGCAAAAGGGTCCAGTATTTGTACATGTAATGCCATGGATCATGTGATGAAAACTGCTTGTATATATAGCTGTTTGCACTGGCTTTGGATGGATTTTACTTTGATCAAATGGGAGAATCAGAAGGGACTTGTTGCTTTGATTAAATGTTGGGTTTTAATCAATTCTGGATAAATTACACCAGAACTCAACAACCAAGCACATCCAAGGTTACCATCTTACCATTAATGATCAATCAGTTGTTAGTATAATAGTTCTTCAACGTTGTTAATTGTACTTGGAGGCGTAATGAATCCAGTTCCTTTGATTCCGCACGCGTTGAAAATCTTATTCTGCCCTAATGGTTCCATATTCCAACTGCCGGACAGTGGATGGACGCTTGTAATGGCTTATACAGTTCAATGGCCATTCCCCAGCTTAGCCCATCCTATGTATTGTTGGAGGCGACGGGACTTTTTAAGAGGCATACCATCAACTCACCTCTATAATACTAAAGGAAAACATCTAATTATTTGGTGCAGGAAAGGTTATGTTTAGTGCTTGGTATTTCGAAATTGAAGGGTGATGAAGTGAGGATCATATGCCAACCACCATCCTTTGTGACAGTGATACTGACCATGATAACAGGAATGTGAAGTTCTTACTTCATTATAAAGCCTTGGCTTCTTACACCACCCATTCACAAGTAGCAGAAATGTATTCTGAATCTCACAAGGAAACGCAGGAACAACGGCTTATTCAAACTCATTACCGAGGAAAAAATGTCATTGATATCGTCAATGTGTAAGACAACGCGGGGCTTGCTTGCCAGAAGGTAAAATCCTGGCAAGTAAAGCCAAAAACAATACGACTTTCAGCTCCATCTCAATAATAATACTTTCAGCTCCGACTCTAGTCTACCAGTGGCTTTTATACAAGAGAGAGCTCTCCAGCAGGGACAGATCTCTTGACGAGTTTAGCCCAAGATTCATTGGTCTCCATGATGACCTTGAGAGCATAGTCCTATCCATCACACGGAAACCATAAATCACAGAAGACACGGAAGATTATAGAATAGAACAAGTAGCAATAAACATATATATATATATAAAAGAGAGGATAAAGCTAAGGCATGCTGTTATATATTATTATACCAAATTGGAACTGGCTATCGGAACAGAACCAGGATGGCTATCAATTTATTCAATTATCCATCAATGACAATGCTGTCCATGGTGTTCTGCCACGTGACATAAAGGCCCTCACTAAAGTAACCGCCATTAACGGTAAAATTGATATCTGTACATTGTTGAAGAATTATGGCATTCAATTCATTTATCACCTTATGAGGTCAAAAGCGTTCAAAATGAATTGATGTTGTAGATAGTTGTATATCTAAATAATGCAATCTTTTTTCTGCATAAAAACCTTTTACAGCATGGTTAGCCAAACCCAAAATTCACAACAGGGAAAAAAAAAAGGAAAAGAAAATGAGGCGAAATCAACACCCCACAAAGCTGTAACATACATGTAAAGATTCTATTAAATAAATTACCTTTTTTCTAACAAATTAATAAAATACCTTGTTTGCTGCCTTGTTGCCAAGACCAAACTTGTTGGCAGGTTTCCCATCAGGGATCTTATAGTCTCTGAACCAATCCCTGATTGCAGTGAGAGTGCCCTGAAAATAAACCACCAGATACTTGGTCTATGTATTCCTATTTATATTACATTCTTTCATTTCCAAATTAAAAATACAAATGATTCTGCTATTTGCTTGTTGGTATTAGCATAATTTCCAGATTTAATCAATGTCCTTGCTTGTTTTAGGACAACGTTTTTCAGTTAATTCAAAGTCCATGAAGAAATCCTAACCAAAAGTACTTTCATCACACCCTAGCTTTTTCAAAATCCACAACAGTAATCGTCTAATACAATGTCAGCGAAATTGGATGTGATACATAACTGACATCTTTGGCGATTCCACATCCCTAACTTAGCATTCCAGATTTTTCACACATTTGTGCGCTTATTACAATAGATTAGCACATTATGCTTACAACTCTTTAATCATTTACATCCCTTTAAGCAGATTAAGACAAGGCACAAATACACCCTTATCTTTTGTGAACACAATCTAACTATTTAATAGCAGACATCTGATTAGCTGGTAAAAGAACATGTAATGGAATTTTCAAGTGAATGTGGTGCAGTATTGTTTGGCTGCTTGGTGATAGAAGAGGACTTACAGGGAAATGTTTCTCTACATCATCAATATCATTTACAAGAGATGCTCGTGGATCATCCAAAGAGATTGCAACAATTTTCCAGTCAAGTTCCCCTTCATCAATCATGGCCAAGGCAGCCAAGGGCTTGATCTTAAGAATTTCACCAATTTTTCCCCGTCTTTCACCAATCTCAACGACATCAACTACAAACAGAGACAACCATTTTACAGAATTGAAATGCTACTTAACTGGAACAAACAAATGCTAGAATCCACAATAAAGGCAAGTATCAATATAGAATATATGTTGATAAATACCAGGATCATTATCTCCGAATGCTCCTTCAACTTCAGCATTTGCAAGAGATGGGTCTTCCCATGTTTGTGGAAGCAATCCATAGTTCCAGTTTATATTGTAGCTGAAAATAGGGCAGAGAAACGAGTTAAAATCCAATACAACATACTCAGGTGATGGTATAAGCAGGGGAAATGGAACTGAATGTTTAACTACAATGGGCTAACACTAAAAGTGCAAATGCCGAGAAAAAAAATCAAATATCTCAAAAAAAACCAATCAATGAATCATAAAGGAAGAAACTAGCAAATCTTACGGATAGTATCTTAGTTTCCCCTTTTTAGTATCTTGCTTAATGGGAGTGAATTGCTCATCGGTAGCAACCTCCATCTTTGCACTTGATTCTTTTGGAATTTCAACAACATAGTTGAAAGCCCCGTCTCCCAAGTGCAATGGTATGCCATGCCAGGGCGAAACCTGTAATACCAAACAACACTTACATTACCAGTAAGCAGATACAAAACCAGAAGAATGCTGTTCTAAATTGTTGAAGAAAATCCGAATCATAGGTGGTCTCTAAGGGAGCAGCATGTCAGTTTTCTTAAAGAACTAACAGACGACTGGTTTCAGGCATGTGGAAGACAAAGTCGCCTGCAATGCAAAATGGGATATACATCTTATCTTCACTATAAAAACCTTTCATTTCAAGTTTCAAATTCAGATAGCCAGAACTAAAATAAACATCGAGACCTCAAAATCAAAACATAGAAACACCAGAATCTAACATTAATCCTCGCAAGAAAAACTCAACTATCGAAAACAATGTATTCTTATTTTCCGAAACAAACATATATTTAAGCACGGATATACACTGAGATCAATATCATTCGAGACAGGAATTAGTTTTCCAAATAATTTTCTTCTGGGTTTAGCAAATTACTTTCATTCCTCTCATTTTATCACCAAACAAAACAGATTGCATAAAAAAGAGAAGCTTTTTAATAGATAGAGAGTGAAAGTTATAACCTTTTTGCCAGAACTGTCCAGGAAGTAGACTCGGTAATCAAGGGTCTCAGGATGGCCTTCTTCCTTGATTCGAACATCAGGGTTGTAAATAGACTTGCAAGAAAACAACCTCTTTGAAACTCTTTTGGTGGTGTTGTTGAAGCAGAGGCTGTTAAAGCTGGGAACTTTTTGACTTAAACTGAAGAATGGTCTTTTATGGGGCAAACAGGATGCTGATGTGTTGCTTGCAGCTGACATCATTCTTGCAGTCGCCATTTCTGCTGCTAGATTTGCTGATACCACCCTTTTCTTGGTTAAGTTCACTGAGAGAGTACTTCTTGTGGCTTCAGGGCTCTCGCTTTAAGTTTTTGTTGAGCCACAGATTGAGAACAAGTTGTTTAACCTTGATATTGATTGGCTGTCTTTCACTCTTGAGTAAATTATCAATCAGTCCCTAGTTTTATAAAATGAGTTAAATAATTTCTCTAATTTTGAAAATAATTAATTAATCTCTATATTATTAATTTTGTTCATATATTTTTTTGATTTATTATATTTTTATTTTATTTTAAAAAATAAATAGATAATATGAAAAGATTGATGAGAAGATAATTTATTTTTCTAAAACAATAAAAAATATCAAATTAAGTATTATCAAGCTTAAACCAAGGAATTAATTGACTATTTTTTAAACTAAATAAATTGTTTAATTTATTTTAAAAAATAAAGAGATTAATTTGTAATTTACTCTTCACTCTTTTATCTTTTTATCTTTTTATTTTTTTATTGTTGGGTGTTAGATTTTAATTTGGACACGGGTTGCTATGGTGGACATGGGTTTTTATTTTATTTTATTTTTTATTCATCTATCTATTTATTTCTCTTTTTATTTTTATAAACAAGTGTGCATCGGGCTATTTTGAATCTTCCCAAAATCTCAGACAAAAGGAATATATATCGTTCATGCTAGATGGTGGCTATCTTGACCCATGAATGATTGGGTAAATATTGAATGATATGGCAGCGTGTGATAGGTTTATAGTTTATACTAGTCATTTGACTCTTGTTTTGTCGTAGATTATAAATTTGTTTTTCTAAAAATGTTAGGTATGTAGATTGAATGTGTTTTTTATATAAAAAAATTTAAAATGTAAATTGAAAAAGCTCATGAAAGTAAAATGGAGATATTTCATAATATAAAATAAAATATATATTCGATTGTATTTATTAAATTTATTTATTTAAATAAATAATATATAAATCTATATCCTAAACACATGACTTAAAAGATAAAAACAAATAAAAATAATTAAATAAACTCACGCCTTAAAAAATATTCAGTAATATAATTTAAATTTAAATTTTTAAAAAATAAATTTCATTCATATAAAAAAATAATTATAGATGAATTAAAATAATACCTTAAAAAATAAAATGAAAATAGAACAACTGAAAAAAATTTGTATTAAAAAAGACATGTATAAATCATGATTTACGTCATGAGACCAAGATAAAGTCATAAAAAAAACTTGAAGATAACCACAAAATCAATATTAAAAAAAACTAATGCAAAATAATAAGATCGTACAAAGCTAAATTCCCGACAAATTAAATGTCCAAAGATGAAACCATGAAAAAAAATTAATTACATAAGAGGATCGAAAAAAATAAAGGTGAGAAAAAACATTAATTAGAGGGATAAATATTTCCAATTAAAGGGTCAAATTGAAAAAAAATAAAAAAACAAAAATTTTGATTAGAGGATGAAATTGAAAGAAAAAAAAACTTTAATAAAAGTGTCAAGGACAAATTAGAAATTTTAAAAAATAAGGACCGAAATGAAAAATTAAACATATGAGAAATTGTAATTGAAGGACTAATTTGAAAAGAATAAAAAGTTCTATAAATGAAAAACGAACAAAATAAAAAATTAATAGAATGAGGACTGAAATTGAAAAGTAAAAAACAAAGAGAATAATAGTGAACATTACCTGTTAGGAGAGAGAGAGAGAGAAAAAGGAAAAAATAAATTAAACGACCATCGACAACAATCTCATCACTGTCAACTACCACACGACATTGTAAATGGAAAAGAACATGACGATGTCTCTAGAAAGACGACAAAAAGCCAGTTATGTCCACCGGGTGGCATCACACTTGCTGCCTGAATGACACGAATGGCACCCACGCACTAGGGCGTGCCGAGCACACTTTATTAGCTTTAAGCATTAAAAATTTTGAAAAAAATGTTAAGTTTATGAGAAAGTACAAAAATACCTTCAAATGTTAAGTTCATGTTTTGTCTTTTCCAAGGTTAAAGATGTATTTGGATTGCACATTAAAATCCAAAATCTCCAAAACACCCTTATCCAACACAATAGCAAATATGTGTTTTTATTGTTAAAAAGCTTATGTAAAGTCAAGAAAACCCTTAGTCAACAGTTATATATTTTGTTGATTTTGAGAGTAAAAGAGTATTATTATTGCAAAAGATAAAAAAGACACCAAAACCCCCACCCAATAGACTTAATTTTTTTGGACCAAAGGTCACTAAGGTAATTTACTATAGCCCAAGACATATTTTGTTATGGATTGGACTACAGTAAATTACCCAAGCCATTTAGTTTCTTAGGTAATAAATTCAATATTAGTAATTTCGTTAATTGTGAAGATCTACTTGTGTGATTTTAAAAATGAAAAATTACCTTAAGTAACATATAGTTTACTCTATTTTACACTCTATTCTTATAGTTTTGAAAATTACAAAAAAAATATCCTGAATTTTATATGTTTATAACATTTTACATGGCGCCAAAAATAGTTAACAAAAAAGGATTCATTATTTATAAGATTTTTATTATATTTTATTTAATGACTAAAAAATCCTTGGTGCATTAAATAACAAAAACATTACTGAATAAAAAATGACAATTCAATAATCATAGCATACCTTCAAAGCATTTTCCTTCATATCTTCCATTAACGCCATAAAAAACTAACCGAACCGCAACCTAGCAACCATGACCTTCTCTCTCCTCACATTAAAAATTGAACTGACAACAACACATGAAGCACCCAACAATCTACTCCCATGGCGATCTTCACGACATATCTAATGAAGAAAAGAGTAAATCAAACAAAAACACACTCTGACCCTTTTCATCAGTTGGTTCTTATTCTCACAACCTTTATTGACTAAAGGAAAAGGTCATGAGGCTTTTGATCCATCCTTCTTGTGCTGAAATCTTGGGCAGTGATCCGCCACCAGTTCTTTAACTTTGTTTCGATTATCCTAGGAGCATAGTTTCATCATTCCATAGCCTTTTTTATAAAAATTTTAAGTTGTTCATTATTATCATATTTTAAAATTATTTTATCTGTTGGGTGCAAAAATTAAATGAGATGGCTTTAATGCTTTCCAATGACAATTCAAGTATTGTATTAGGAAATGATGGAGATGAGTTTGGCAGGGGTAGTTGTAAACAACCTAATCTAAACATTGGTTGCACAGGAAAAGAAAACTTTAGAGATTGTCTTCAAAATAAGTTTGATCCAGCGGTTTAGCTTATCTAAAGCACAAAAGGATGACATATCAACTTGAGTGTAGTATAACTGGATTCCATTGAGGTGACAATTAGCAAGAAAAGGAAACGACAGCAATTATGGCATTTGACTGGTCACTAAGATTTCTCCCATTTTAATTTGAACTTGCAAAAATTAAGGGATATAAACATTATTTAAATGATGCATGATTAAGAGAAGGACAATGAAGATTTTTCAATTGTTTTGTTTTTTTAAAGGCCCGACC
>Ga0325411_1007278_pt1 | contig 12071 bp, 12 predicted proteins | sample PopdelMetagenome_13_FD_206181 | JGI IMG/M metagenome (GOLD analysis project Ga0325411, IMG submission 206181) | Populus deltoides microbial communities from Bellville, Georgia, United States - Xylem-PdIQD-R4 | ecosystem: Host-associated > Plants > Phyllosphere > Stem > Wood/Secondary xylem... | reverse complement strand
TGCGTATAAAAAGGCAGGGGCAACAACTGAATCTTCTGAGATGGTATGATTTAGTTGAACTAGTGTTTATTTCAACATCAAAATTTCCAGCGAGCGAGATTCTAATCTAAACTGACACGGCGGATTTTACACACGAGATTTGCCGTTGAAAGATCTAGCTGGTTCCCTGAATCTGATTTCACAAGTTGCTTCAGCTGGTCTCTTGGGGTCGAGAGGCAAGTCTGGAATGTTGCAAGGATTGGAGGAATTGGCATCGATAAAGCAGAAAGTACATTACTCAGGTATTCAATATCGACAGATAGTTGTTGTGCGCCACGATCTGTTATATACTGAATACCCCGCAACTGCTCCATGTAAAGAGCAGTGGCACCTTCCGCAACCTGTAATATGGCAACAACAATGTACCCCATCAAACTGGTTATATAAATTTGCATGACATCAGAAATTAAAATCCTGCTAAGAGACCGGTAGTCGACTAAGAACTAAGCTTCTGAAGGACTTCCAAGTACTGTAATAAAGAACAGCTGTGTTTTGCAAGCTTTTTCCAGGGTAACAACCATTTTTCTTTCAGTTTAGCCATAAGCTAGTCATGTTAAAGACCGTTACTATTTTGCTGACAAATTCTTTCCTTTTTTTCTTTCGTTGTTTTTCATGTTTTCTGGCAAGTAGATTCCAAATTGAACACTCTAACCCCAACTCATCCTCGAGACCTTGAAAACTAGACCAATGGCATCACTGGGATGAGGTAATCTATGTTACCAAATAAATTTATTTCAAGTCCCTGTACTTCTAAAACTAAGAAAATGACCACAGTAAATCTTCAGGAATTTAAGATCAGGTAACCTTTACCAAAACCAAAAGGAGAATAAACTTGGTCAGCTGGTCATCAGGCCTTCTCAGTTTCCAAATTGGCACATGCATATCTTAGTTGGGTCAAAATTGACTCCTGTTCCTTGTTAATCGCAATTCAAGCACTCAGAAAATATGAAACAAAAGGCAGTGGCTTTATCCTTATGATATAAGGTGGTTACCTTGAACATCCATTCGGTTGCAAAAAACTGTGCTTCTTCATTGTTGGCATCATTATTAGATATGCCATCGGCAAGTGGCTCCAACTGCTGGGGTAAGGTAAGGAGATATTCGCCAACACTGGTTACATATGACTGAGGGTATGCACTGAAGGTTGGGAGACGGAAAGAACTATGTTCATCAACTGCAGACCAAATTGGCAAACGAGATACATCACTGAGGCGCTGTCGTACTTTAGATATGAGGACATCATAAACAAGTTCATTCACTGCATCAGCAAATGCTGAAACTCTCTGCGACGCAAGTGGAAGTGCATGAAAGCGGGGATCTTTGGACTGCAATACAGCACGAGAATGTCACTATTACAGAGTTTAAGAAAAAATGAAATGGCAAGGAAACATGTGTTTAAAGTAAACAGAAAGTATTACTGGATGGCAAATTGATAGTCTAGAAAACCAAGAAAACCACTGCAGAAATTTATTTCAAGGCCACAGCAGCATGAACCCTGTCATTTTCCCAAGTGAGGAGGAACAGGTCCTATATTTTATGTACCTGATCTAAAAGGTTAAATAGTTTCCGAGCCTTCTCAGGAGCATCAACAAGTCGTACAACTGCCACATCCAAGGCAGCTCTTTGTCCCAAGGATGGTTCACCATTTCCATCAATAATGGTCATGTGAGACTGTTTTTGGTCCAAACTTGATCCAAATACTGAAAAAGACAAACTTGTGCTTATTCTAGCTAGAGTGGATCTCAAGGAAGCTTCAAAGACAGAAGACCTGCTTGTTAGACAATCTGCAACTGTGAGTATCTGCAAGGCCCCTTGAACAATGGACCATTCCTCTTCATTCGAGACCATGTCAACTTTGCGTGCATTTTGACTCCCTTCTTTTTTCTCCAAACTTGTGTCTTTCTTTGGATCACCTATGTTATCTACTCCACTCACAGCTCTTAAGGATTTGAGCGTTTCTTGAAGCAAAGAAATGTACTGTAACATTATATCATCAAGTGCAAGAACTAGTTCATCTGCTTCGGAACCACCAGTAAAGCTGATGCACCTTTCTACAGCTGCTTCAAGAAGAACAATGACATGGGGAGTAGACTCTTCCATTCTCCGAACTGTTTCACTCAATTCGATGCCCTGGGCTCCCACACCACGAGTAACAGCTCCCCTTAGATCAGCCCCTGCAATCTCAGAAGAGAGGATGGCACGCTCCATCTGTCCATATCTGCAATACATCCAATCATTAGTCAACTAATGGAAGACAATGGTCTATGCCACATTTAAAAACCAAGAAAGAGAAGAAAACAGAGGTCAGCAGTTAATTGAGCATATTAAAATAGATGACAGCAAAATCCCCAGTAATTTATCACAATAACTGAATTGTTAGTGGTCGTAATTGGCATCAAAATAACTGAAACCTTATCAGCAACCCAACTAAAACACAAATCACCTTAAAACCAAATTTATCATGAGCTAAAACTGAAAGTACTGAACAGATTAACTTGACAATTATGTAATTCTATTAGACTTGCTAAGTTTACATGACGGCACTCTCTTCTATCACAATCATGTAAATTGATTATAGGGTAAGTGAGCTCACAACATCTTTACAGAATTAAGTGACGCAGAACCTATATTCCCCTTCCAGTCATGAAAACGAATGTTTGAGGGATGTTCATGGATATAGTGGGTCAAGTTTTGATCCATAATTGTATTCAATTCACCTTCTAATATTTTACAAAATATAAACCTGGCCCATTCAAAAAAATTTGGACCCAAGCAGGAGCAGGTTGATATATCGGGTTGGGATAAATTTTTTGTAGATATTACAAATATCCGCGAGTTGGGCATATTAATTCTCTTATTATTCGACGATCCTAAAAAAATTATTGGATTGCAACTGTTGGAACTAGATAAGACCTCTAAAATGCATATATTAGAAACAACATAAAAACTATCGCAATTTCCATATAAAGACAACAAAAATCACAGTCAAATATTTTATCAAAAAGTTAGGGTACAAAATATACCAAGACAGACCAGCAGGAAGAAACTAAAAAGTGCTTTTGGGTTTATGATTTGACTAAGAAAATAAAAGTTCAATCTGGATTTTTGAAATTTTCATTTGTTTTCTCATAGTCTTTTGGTTACCAAACAGAAAAGATAAGAATTGTAAATTACACAGTTACTTCATCATATCAAACTTTAAAATGAACAACTATAATTTATGTGAAAGTGGAGAATAGAGAGAAGGGAAAGAGATTAAGAGAATGAGAGGTGGTTGTGATTGTGAAGGCAAGAGAGGAAAAAAATGATGAGATGGAAGGAAAACAGATGAGCCAGTTTTTTTTAACATTCCTATGTTTGTTGACCACACTTTCTTGTCTGTAAAATGGTCAAACGCCCTCTTCACTACTATGAGAATTGTCAGCTGACTTTTAGAAGAAACAGAAGACCTCATTATTCAGCAAACTAAACATGTGGACTTACTGGGCAAGAAAAGTTCCTAATGCGATGAACCCAATAAAGCTATACTATAAGCAAAAGATTAGACTAAGAAATCAATCAACCAAAATGGAGCATCTAGTTTAGTTGATGGTTACCTCTGTTTAAAAGATTCATAAGGAAGGTAGACTGCCTTCAGCGTATCCATTAAAACTCGGAGATCAGATTCTGAAAATAAGTGCTGAACATTCCTTGCAAAGGTGGCTGTCATGTTGTGCAATTCAATCAAAGCCTCAAGATGCTTAGCCTGGATCTTGATGCCCTTGGGCATATCTCCAGATAAAATATCCAATATACCTGCATTTACAAATAGAAATGGAAGGATGCACAATAAATATTTGAAAATCAAAACTTAACCTCAGCATATTTTCAAACTAACATTAAAACAAAAACAAAATAACATGAAATGAAGTTGCCATATGTTCTCTCTTTTTACTTTTCTGCAATGCTTACCAGATCAAATTTACCATTTATTTTTCTTCTTTTGTTGATTCATAAGAAGATAGCACACTCCCTCCCCCACCGCACACACATAGACACGCACTAAAACCCCTAAACCCAATTCCAGCAGATCATGGACATAGCTCAATTACCAATTTCAAAACATCAGAGCATCCTCTAAGACAATCAACTATTTCCCCTAATGAAATGGAGAAATTTAAAAGCCTGAATCGACAATCACGTTAACCCGAACAAGGTAGCAATAACCTGGAAATGCACATAGAATGTGAATAACCTAGTTTTTGTTGTTTCTGGGACTTGAGCCCGATGGCATTAAACCATGCAAAGCAATATGATTAAATATGTCAAACTCCAAGGATGTAAGATTAAACCTTTGGCAAGTGTTTTTGTCTCAGGGACAACATCTCCAGTGGCAAGATTGATACGAGAAATAAAACTTGCCCCCAGAGCTGCCATTGTCTCAATTAGTAGCTTCGGCACAAGAGTTCTATAGTCCTCAGGAAAAGCAATTGCACACCTGCAGACAATAGTTTTAACTACAAATTGATATCATTTGAAATAAGGCAATGATTAATCATTACAGATGATGGCACCTAACTTTTTGAGACAACAACTGGTTCCAACGCCACTCAACATGTTATTTGCATGAGAAAACCAGATGTTTTAAGTGCTTTAACAGCTTTATAAGAAATGCATTTCACTTACAAATCCAAAGAGAACAAACTTTCCTGATAAAATGGAATGCAAGAAATACACAATCAAATGTTTCCCTAAAACTATGTAACTGCCTTCATACTGTAAGTACTAACCTTGCAGCAATTGAATTTAACAATCAGATTCTGGAACTAAGTAGTTGTTTCATTTTGGTTTTACATACTGAATCAAATATTCCAGTCTCCTATACATGCATTCATTCACCAGGACACAAAGACATCAGTTACTAGCGATCCTTTCTCAACACCACTATTCTGAAGCAAGTAAGCAACTTAATGTTGGGACAGATGTATCAGAAATTGACAGAATAAAGACGATCTTAACATTACTCATTCACCTCTTTCATACATTAATGGTCCTATGACAGATGATCCATTCACCATGAAATTTTTTAGTTTTAAAAATATGTATTCCTAGACAATCTATAATTTTGGAAAGATTAAAATGTAATACCACTTCCATTCTTGCTCAAGATAGAGCAGCAATTCATCATAGAAACTCGGCAACCAACTTGCAAATGAAATTGCCGGTGAATCATTGCTGCCTGATAGCCTATCCATCTCATTTCTCTCACTTGCAAGCTTATTAGCACGTTGCCTAGTTTCAAAATCTTCCCATAGCTGTCTTAAAGGCTTTAGATGAACTTTGGTATAATGCATCTCTAGAGACTTAAATCTCCCAATTCGCATCAGAATTCCCCTCAAATCTTGAGCGATATCAACCTGCATCAAAGCAAATGTCCAAGCACACAATTCAGTAATCAAGACAAAGCAACTACAGCTACCAAAACAAGATTCTGTATTTGTATCTTACCTTGCGATTAGATAGTGCATCCATTAAGCGAGGCTGTACCATTGAATCTAACCTATCCTCTAAAACCTCGAGTTGCTTCCTCACATTAGCAAATTCAGCGACCTAGAAACATACAAAATGATTTTATTTCCAATTTCAAAAAGCACAACCTAAAAACTTGAACAAATAAAACCCAGATCAGCAAAAATCATTACCTCGCCAACAGCAGATAAGCAATGCCTCATATTAGCCAATGTTTCCGCAGCACGAGGAAGATCACCGCTAGCAAACACATCCTCCACTGTGGAACTCAATTGCGTTAACCCCGCCGCATCCTATTTTAATCACAATTCAAATTAACAAAACACAAAAATCAAATTCAACACTTAATAATAATAATCAAATTCTCCAAGTAAGACACGAATCTTTTTAAAATTTAACCTGCAAGGTCTCGTAAGCAGCTTCCATTCTTTGCTTTACAGTATCAACTTTCGCAAGTGCCGCTATAGATTCCGCCGATGTTCCCTCTGCCTAAATGTATCAACATTTAAATCGGACTGTGTTAATTAATCATGATTTTTAATTTTTCTATAGATCTAAACAAAAATTGGGAGCCTTGAGAGGACCTGACCTTTTTGAGCTTTTGGAGGATGGAAGAGACAGAAGTGCGAAGAGAAACGGCGTCATCACGCAGACGAACGACATCGCGAGTGGCGCGAGGGACACGGAGGAGAGCGGCAGCGCTCTGTTCCTCGAGAGAGGCAGCGATCTCTTCGGATACCATCTGGAGTTTCATTTCGAGATCCACCAAGTGTTTGTCGAGTGATTCTTGTTGGTGCCGGGTCTTGCAAGCGGAGTTTATCCATTTTTTCGGGTCGAATTTATCGTCTGAGAATGGACCTAGATCTAACATTGAGTTTTTGGAGTTGATCAGTGAGTAGGAATGAAATGAGAAAGAGTCTGTCTGTTGCTGCTGCTGCTGCCTGCTGGTGGTAATGGATGCGTCTAACGGACGTTTTGGATCACTCGGAGATTTTAGAGGTTTTCTGGGGGTGGCCTTTCAAATATTGAAAGAAGGATTCGATGGCTATTGACAGTTTTAATATTAGCACATTTAAATCTAAAAATATTAAGAAGAACAACAACAAAAAATACATATTTTGATATATACTAGCTTTGATACCCGCGTAGTGCCGCAGGTATTTTAAATAAAATATGGTTTTAATTATTATAATAAACAATAATCAAAATATTTTACAACAAAAACTTGATATTCATAAAGTTATTGATAAATTATAAAAATTAAGTAAAGAGAATTATATCCAAGTAAAACAACTAAATATTTTATGTTTTTTAACGCCCAATCATCTTGTAATTTTAGGTAAGAAAGCATTGATTAACGTAATACTAATTTTTTTTCTTACAACAAAAGATAAGTGTAATTGTAAGTTATAAATTATTCATAACGCAATAAACATCAAATATTTTTGAACATAAATAAGGAATGAGAAATAAAGATGTAATTGTTGTTGAGTATATAAATTCATAAAAAAAAGAAAGGCAATTAGAAAGTAAGAATGATATAGCTGATTATGATTGAATTAATTTTTGTTAAACAAAGAGATTGTGGAGCAATACAGAGAACAAAATGATATTGTAGATGCAAATCTTTTCAGATGATGAAATGGAGAGGCGTTGCTTCTTTGGAATTGTTGGTGTAGAACCGACATCATCTCACATCAAATATAAACAACAGAGCTGGCATGTTCAGATGTTATAAGAAATGTTAAGAGTTTTATAAAGAAAAGTGTATGAATGTAGGATTAAAACTGGTAAAATACAGCATTGAAAAATAAGTTTACATGGAGAGGCATGAAATAGGAACAAAACAAAAATATCTTGTGGCATGTCCGCGTGATATGTATAAAAAACACTTCGGGTTAACCTAACATTTGTCTCTCTTTTTTTCCCTGGAAAAAACTTAAAACAACTTCGTTTTGGTAAAAAAAAAAAGGTTTTTCACCTACCAGACGTGGTCATGAGTCAATAGTCACCATGTTAACATACAGGGCCAGGCCAGACTAAGTCTCATAACCATGATTAATTATCTACATATTTTCTATGAATCCTGAGACTTTAAGTTCACAGGTCAACTCTGCAAAATCCAGTAGCATTTAAGCGTAGCTGAATGCTTACATACTGATTCCTGAAACTTTGCATTTTATTTCGTCTGTAAAGTAAAAGAACTTGACAAAATTGAAAAACAAACATGGTAGTGTAGATTATTTGCAGACTAAACCAAAATGGCTCAAGTAAAATCCAATGTTGTCTAGGGTGTAATGAAAAAAAGACAGCCTTGCAAAACATATGAAGAGTCCATTAAAACCAGTAAGAAGAAGAAAAAAACTAACTTTAAAAACACTGGATGAAAAGAAAACTAAAGAGCAATGAAATAAGTAGGCAATTTCGATCACCAGTAACTAAATGAACAATCCATGTGCAACGAAAAAAACAACATTAAAAAGAGTAGCTGAAAAGAAAGACAAAGAGCAATGAAATACCCTGGGAATTCTAGTCATCAGGAGTCAAACAAAAAGCTACTAGAAACCGAGTGTTCTCTTGAGTGCAATGGAAGAAGCAAACCCTTCAAAGCAATTGAAAAAAGGCCAAACATCCCATGAGTTAAAATAAAATAAAATTAAGAAGCAAAAAAAACCACAATAATTAAAAGAGAAAGAACGAACACACATCAATTAGAGAAGTTGCTGGAAAAACAAAACCAGAGTTAAAGGCAACGAAGAGTGCAAGAAAAAAAAAGACACTGGTAAATTGTCAAAGCATTTAATGCACCATCATGATCTCGCCTGTGCAAGTAAAATTCTTTTCTATTGTAGATAGGAAGAAAAGACTCAATTGTAAAAAACAAAGAAAAAGCGGTGTAAATTTTCAAAGCATTTAATACACAAATATGATGATGTCGCTTTTGTAAGTCAAATATTTTCCAAGCTATAGCTAGCTACAGTTCTTTTAATAATATAAATATAACTAACAAAGAAAATTGTTCGATGGGAAAGCACAGTGCTTTCCCCACGCGTTTTAGAGTTCTTTTATATATATATATATATGTGTGTGTGTGTGTGTGTGTGTGTAAAAGTTAAACTGCAATGTTGAACGAGCACATGTTAAGACAGTTTATTTTACAAAAATATTTAACAAATTATTTTGTATTGTGATAATGGGTACTTTAAGTAATATACCTTGTAATAAGTTTTTATAATGAAAAATAAAACGCATAAAACAAAAGTGAGGTTATATATATATATCAAGTTCGATTTAGGGATTGACCCAGCTAAGAAGCCGAGTCTCGGGTTACACGGGTTGATATGGATCAAACCGGGTCAACCCGATTTAACTTGAAAATTTTAAAAAAAATATTTAAAGTTTTAATATTTCATCTGAAAAAATTAAGAAACAATTCATGTGAATATATACTATACTTGTTATAAATAATGAAGTTTAAAAATTTATTTGAAAATATTTGTTTATTTTATATTGAAAAAATATTATATTATCATTTTGCTTCGTTTGTTGGCTGGAAAATAGTTTTTTTTAAATGAATTCCAGGAAAGTGAATTATTTTCCGATGTTTGGTAGTGTAATGGAAAATAAGTTGAAAAATATTTTTCAGTATTTGGTTATGTCATGAAAAATAAGCTGGAAAATAATTTATTAATGTTTTATTTTTCTCAAATTTATTAAAATAATAAGGAACAAATCTTACAAATTAAAAAGTTGAATGACAATGAAATTCAAAAACTATATAATTTCATAAATTATCTCAAATAAAATAAATAATAATCAAAATAATAGAGATTAAGTCTAAAAAATAAAAAAAATTAAAAGATGAAAAAATAAAAAAATTAAAATAATAATAATAATTAACATTTCATAAATGATTTCAAATAAAATAAGTAACAATCAAAAGAATGAGGACCAAATTTGATAGATAAAAATTTCAATTAAAAAATAATAGGGGAAAAGCAAATGACAATTATAAAAATGAGGACCAAAGTTAATATAAAAATTAAATTATAAAGGATGAAATTGAAAAACAAATATTTAAAACAAAATATATATAGCAATTAAAAATTTGAGGACCAAATTTGATACAATCAGAAAATAATATAATATTTCTAAATTTTTCACAACTTCCGAAAAGTGTTTTCCACCAAAAATAAAGGAAAACACTTTCCTGTAAATCAAGCCAAATTTTCCTTTGACTGGAAAGTGTTTTCCGTTAACTAACTTTTCTAATGACAAACAAATACGGGAAAGTTTGGAAAGTAGTTTCCCGAAAACCACTTTCCGGGAAACAAACGCAGCCTTAAGTTGAAGTATTTAAACTAAAAAAATTTTTTATTCTACTTTGAAAAAATATAATTTTTTTCTTGTGAACATAAAATATATATATTAAAGGGTTTCAAATCTCATATTAAAAAATAAAACATGCTTCTGATATTTATAGAATAAACTTTGAAAAAGATTAATAATTAATTAAAAAAATATAAAAAAAAGTTTCTGACTAGGAGAAAAAATACATTTTGAAAAAAAAAATCTTTATCAATTTTGTTCGATCGCCCGAGTCATAGGTTAATCGAATTTTTACTTATATCAATATTTTATTTTATCAAACTGATCTTATCGGACTGGTCCAACCATCAAGTCGACCTGTGAAAGTGGTTGGAACTTTTTTCATTATAATTAAGATCAAGATAAAATATTTTATTGAAAAACAAACAAGTCCTGTTTTCATATTTGATCATTTGGTGCATATCTCTTGAACTACAAGTCAGGGAATATAATAATAATAAAGTAGTAATAATAGTAAAGGAGGAGGAGGAGATTCGTGTCCTCGTTCCTTCCAGAATCATCCACAATAACAGAATTTCTCTCCCGAACCTTCTTTCTAGCACCTTCCACCATCCATATAAAATCCACGCCTCACCCTTCCCTCTTCTTCAGGTTAAAATCAGAAGCTAGCAAAACAAAACATTACAAAAACTAAAAATCTCCCTGTCTTGCTTCCCAAGTTCAACATCAAACCATCAATGGCTTCCTCCCTGGCTCTCAAGAGACTAGTCTCCTCTAGCATCATCCCTAACAGCTCTTCTCTCCGCTCCTTTCTACGCCCGGTAGCCACCTGTCCTTCTTCTCGCCTTTTCAACACCAATGCCCTCAGAGACCATGACGATGATCATGAAAGCGCCCGTGGGATTGATGATCGCCCCTCCCATCGCTCTCTTGCACGCAGCCGTGATGACTTTCTCTCTGGTAGTTGTCTTTTCGTTCCTCCCTAACAGATTTGATACACACCACTTCTGCATGCGCCTCTAAATTTCATATTTATAATAACATTATTCCCTCTAATTTCATTTTTTTGGCTTGATATTAGTAATCTGTTAAGCGGAAACAGAGGGTTTGAACCTTGGGTTCAAGTAATGAACAATTTATGTTTCAATTTGACATTGCAGACGTGTTTGATCCATTTTCACCGACGAGGAGTTTGTCCCAGGTCCTTAACATGATGGACCAATTCATGGAAAACCCACTCATCTCTGGCCCCCGTGCTGGTGGACTCCGCCGTGGATGGGATGCGCGGGAGACCGATGATGCTCTCAATCTCCGAATTGATATGCCTGGTCTTGGCAAGGAGGATGTCAAGGTCTCCGTGGAGCAGAACAGTCTGGTAATTAAAGGGGAAGGAGCAAAGGAATCGGACGATGAAGAGAATGCGAGGAGGTACAGCAGCAGGATTGATTTGCCCGAGAAAATGTACAAAACTGATGAAATAAAAGCCGAAATGAAAAATGGGGTTCTAAAGGTTGTGGTGCCTAAGGTGAAAGAAGAGGAGAGGGCTAATGTTTTCCATGTTGAGGTTGAGTAGGTTGCAGGGGAGTCTTTGTTAGTGGTAATGTTTCGAGTGAGCAAGAATACTGAGTTGTGAAATTTGGTTGCCAATGGTTTGAACTAATTTGGATGCTGCTGTTGTTTTTTATATCAATGATGGTTCCGTTTTAGTCTAAACTCTCCTGTTACTCTGCTTTACTCAAATCTTGCCTGTAATTTCTTTTGGTTAATAAAATTTTGATAGCATGTTAAATAATTATCTTAATTTAATAATTGAATTATTTTACAGTATTCCTGCCTGAAATAATCAGGTTGAGTAGGCATTTCAAGCAGAGTGGGGGAGGTAATCGAGACTCTTCTTCTTCAAAAATAAAGGAAAAAAAAGTGTTGAAGGCCTGGAATATATGCTCCGTGACTAGGCCCATTTCACAAGATGATAATAAACTATGCACTGAGAGGCCCCAAAGCATGTCTGGGCACTGACAGGATTAAAAGTGAGCCTGGTGCCTTTGCAATAGGAGACCAGGCAAGACAGGAGCTCTGAACCTTAAAGCTGTTCACGCTAATCATGCCCAGGTCTTCTCATCATTATCTAAAAAAGACAAAACATATTAATAGAAACTTTATATGGGCCTGGCTATTTCAATGTAACAGTGGTT
>Ga0325411_1007277_pt1 | contig 12073 bp, 7 predicted proteins | sample PopdelMetagenome_13_FD_206181 | JGI IMG/M metagenome (GOLD analysis project Ga0325411, IMG submission 206181) | Populus deltoides microbial communities from Bellville, Georgia, United States - Xylem-PdIQD-R4 | ecosystem: Host-associated > Plants > Phyllosphere > Stem > Wood/Secondary xylem... | reverse complement strand
CGATAATACTCATTAATTTTTGTTTCTTTTATTTATAATTAAAGATATTAAATCCGGCTAGAGTTATCCCAAATCAATAATTTAATTGGAATTTAATGGATATCCAGATAATATGTAGAATTTTTTTTATAGTTATTTTACTAAATAAATAAGAAGTAGGGTACATATATTATATAAATATATTTATAGAATATTTATTTTTTTTAATATATTATAATATACATATCTCATTGTATAACATTATCTTTCTATCATTTAATATACATATATACATACTTTAAATAAATAAATATATTAACTATTTTATTTTTTATTGAATAATAAATACTCATACGAATACTCAAAACTCAATGGATAAATTATAAATATCTAAATTTTTTATCCGATAGATAATAAATATGGTATGAATATTAAAAAATTCAACCCTTGAATATTGGTTGTCATCCTACAAGTCACCTAATCAATATGTTTTAATTTTTTTTAAATGAAATCATTTTATAAAAAATTTAAATCTTAAACTAGGTTCTTATCAAAGGCATGGATTGACTCATTAAGTCTATTAGATCAATTCTAGATTGACTTTATTTACATCCTGCCTAGGTTAGAGATCAAGTTAGTTGGATCCTAAGTTAACTCGTCAAGTCGAGCTAAGTTTAATATGTGTATTTATAATAATTAACATAAATTTTATTCCTTTTCTTTTTACAATGATAATACACTCACACATTAAAACTTACTGATATTTTACAAATTTAGACCTAATTGTAGATGACTAGTGAGCCTATGATAAGTAAATTTGTTTATGTGTGTGTATATATAACTCAAAAAAATAACTCATAATAGTAATGGTAAAGTTAAACTATCATTTCATAGACATTCAACCAATTCTAGATTTTTAGATAAATCTTTTATATCCAGTACATTAAATCTTGGGAGAATTTCTGAAATTCTCTCGGTAATAAATATATCTTATCACACAAACTCATCTAAAAAATCAACATTTGATATTCGTAGCACTAGTTTCTAAAATATTGATTATACCACAAATATACTCAAACCATTATATACAAATATTAACCAATTTTCTCCACCAACCTCTCCAACATTCTTATCTGTAACCGAAAACATTTAGAATGAATTGATTGTTCTTGAAATAGATTTTATTATAAACAAAAACTATTTTATTGATGATTTTTATAGTATCTATAACTCTGAAAAGAGATCTTAGTTCTTTAAAAATTTCATGAAAGAAAGACATGAAATATAAAAATATTTTTATAATTTTGTTGCATTACATAAAATCCAAATTTTGTTCTTTAATTGGTTCAAATCATTTAATGTATTTGAATACGATATTACATATTCATTTTCAAAGCATGCATGTCCTTTAACATGTAGAAATAAAATGCATGTTTCAAAGCTTACCAATGGTACTTTTATTGAGTCTGAACATCTACCCTTGAGAAACTTTAAAATTCTTTATAATAGTCAGATTGAAGATGCTGCCCCTTGCAAAAACCCAAGTGAAGACATCACTACAAACACCAAACGCGTTATCAAACAAAACAACTTTACCAATAACAACTTCAATAACATATGAAAACAACTGCCCAAAACAGAAAAACAAATCCAAAAGACTATTATTTTTCCAGTTGAAACTACAAAACTTTTAGACCAGAAGTTAAAAAACTTAGTATCAAACCATACTAAATTACAAAAACTAGCCAAACTTAATTCCAAAACAACAAAAATGACTTTTTAAAGCCATTAAAGATCACCTTAACCACCTTAAAGTTTCGCCCTCCAGCTTGATTGCTCTTGACTCCCCTATAAGTCAGTAATAATCCCTAAATCTCCACAAGACACATAAACGTTGTTCAGAATTATCAAATCCAGACCACTAATAAAGAAGCCTTTCAGGAAGAAACTCCTGAAATTAATAAACTTGTTTAGAGAAATCTTACTCCTAAAACAACCATCGCTCCTAATATATCCCTCAATAATGAACTAATTGTTATAAACCAACACAGATTCAATACATCTTCCCTTTATGAATGGAACATAGACGGAATGTTCAGATACAATATCCTAAACACTTTACAACAAATAACCATAATTGTCAATGCCTACAAAACTCAAACTGGAACTTCAAATAAAGCTATAGTCGAACTCTTTATAGCTGATTTTTTTGCCAGTTAAAAGGATGATGAGATTATCATCTCACTGAAACCCAACACCTTGAAATCCTTAACTCTATCCAAATGACTGAAGACCAAATATATATCCTTAACTCTGATGGAAACACCATTCAAGATGCAGGTTCAACCCTCATTTTAACTATTTTCCTATATTTTATAAGAGATACTTCCCATCTTAAAGACAAAAATGTTGAACTTTTTTCCATATTAGATACGAAAAACTCAATGACTTCCAATGATATAAAGAGACTTTTCTTGCTCATGTCATGCTCTAAGAAGATTCAAACCAACTCTTCTAGAAAGAAAAATTCCTTATTGGTTTGCCGACCCTCCTAGAAGAAAGAGTCAGGGACAAAATCAAAGACATTTTTGTCTCTAAAACAATCCCTTATGACCAGGTAACATATGGTGAGTTTGTCGATTTTACCTAAAAAAATATCTTAAGATTTGCCAAGACTCTAAAATTCAGAAACACTTGAAGTGGGAAATGAGAAGAGTTAGACTAGAACTTGAAAGTTTTTGTCAATAATTTGACCTATCCCTACCAAAGCCAACTTGTAGTGGTTCATGCTCGAAATCTACCACCTCAAAGCCCAACAAACCACTTAATAGAAGATCAACTCATAAACATAAAAAAAATATTTTTATATTAAATCTTAGTCCTACTACAAAAAGACCATTACAAAACCCGTAAAACATTTTCAGTCAAAACAAAAACTCAAGCCTAAATTTGACTTTAAAAACATTACCTGTTATAAATAAGGTAAGAAAAGTCATACCTTTAAATTTTATCGAATCAATACAAAGTTACATGAACTACAATTAGAAGAATAAGTCATCCACTATATCCAAAATATTTTGGTTGAAACATCTGAGACTAAATCCAACCTGTCAGACATTTCTGAAGAACCCTTCCAAATAAATAAGTTTGCAATATCCAGTTCTAACCTAGACACATCAAACCATAACACTTCAAAAAAAAAATATCTTAACCCAAGACGAATAATTTATTCTTGAAGCTATCAAAATACTTAATAATCCTTAATTGCAAAAAAACTTATATGGAAAAACTTATAAGTTCTTTTGGTAAGCTAGAGACACTACAATTTGTTCAAAAATAGTCATTATTGTCATCAACCAGTACAAATAACTATGACCTTATCAAAATTCTCAATAAAAAAAATCTAAACATGTTGCTACTATCTCAGATCTATAATCTGAAATTAAAACCCTTAAAATTGAACTACAAAACCCCAAACAAGCCCAACAAAAAGACTATGCTAGTTTACAACACTTTCTTACTAAGTTAGAAAGCCACTCTGATTCTGAACCAGAATCAGAAGACCAAACCCTAGAGAATTATATATTGGATCATGCATTGTCAAATATTAAACACGTTCCTGAAGATTTTCTAAATGTTTTAACTCAAATTACTTTAAAAAACATAATATAAAAATTACAGTAATCTTTTCAAATGATTTTAAAATAGATATTATTGCATTGTTTGATACAGATGAAGATTTGAACTGCATTAAAGAAGGAATAATTCCAAAATGATTTTTACAAAGCACTTTTTAAAAAAAAATTATATAAAAAATAATACTAAATTAGTTATTGAATACAAAACTCAAGCATAAGTTTTTAATGATGAGTTTTATCTATTTTTTTTTATTGTTACTAATGATATTAATCACATTGTTATTCTTGACACTCCTTTTATTGATATGATTACTCCTTACAAAATTGATCATGAAAGTATTATTTCAAAAATCAATAGTTTGAAACTTGTTTTTCCTTTCTTAGAAAAGCCAAATACTAGGAATTTAAATCTGATCAAGGCATGTTTTATTCATACTCATCACATGAACACATTGATTCGAGGAAAACAATATCATCTCGTGTATTTTAGACAATATGTCTTTTACAAAAAAATAAGCAACAGTTACAAAATTCTATTTTACAAAAAAGGATTTTAGAATTTCAAAGCAAAATAGAAAAAAAAAATTTGTTCTGATTTACCAAATGCCTTTTGAAAGATAAAGCATGTTGTTGATCTTTTTTATGATGATAATTTTAATGGAAAAAAATTCCTACAAAAGCAAGACCTATTCAAGTGAATGTTGAATTAGAACAATATTATCGACTCGAAATCAAATATTTAAAGTCTAAAGGTATTATACAAAAATCAAGTTCATTTTGGTCATGTGTAACTTTTTATATTAACAAAAATTCTGAAATTGAACCTTTGAATTAAAAACCTTGGCTTGTTTTAAATTATAAATATTTGAACAAACTTTAAAAGAATTAGATATTCAATCCCAAACAAAAAAATATTTTTTTTATAAAAATTACATTATACATTCATATTTCAAAGTTTGATATAAAATTAGGATTTTAGCAAATTCAAATTCATCCAAAAGATCATTACAAAACTGCATTTACTATCCTATTTGATCAATATGAGTGGAATGTCATGCTATTTGGATTAAAAAAAATGCTCCCTTTGAATATATAAAAAAAAATCATGAATGATATTTTTAATGCATATTCAAAATTCTGGATAATATACATTGATGATATTTTTATCTTTTCAGATTCAATAGAACAACATTTCAAATATTTACAAACATTCTTCTATGTTGAAAAGAAAAATGGTGTAGTTGTTTTAAAAAAAAAAGATTTCTCTTTTCCAAACTAGTATTTGTTTTCTTGGTTATTATGTATTCCAATGAACAATTACACCTATTGAGAGATTCCTTACATTTGCTACTAAATTTCCTAACAAAATTCTAGAAAAACACCCAATTACAAAGTTTTTTAGAAAGTCTTAATTATGTTCTAGACTTTTATCTTAATGTGAGTAAAATAGAAAAACTCTTTCATGATAGGTTGAGAAAGAACCTTATTCAATGGTCTGATAAATATACTAGAATTGTTCGACATATTGAAAAACAGGTCTAAGAAATTCTTTGTTTATATATTGTCAATCTCTTAGCTCCTAAAATAATTGAGACAAATGTTTCTGAATTAAGGTACAAGAGTATTCTTAAACAAGTACAAAAGAACAAAAAAGAAATTCTTCAATTTACATATGCACATTGTAATGATTGTCAAAAGAACTATTCTACTAACAAAAAAGAATTTCTTTTCATTGTGTTATGCATTACAAAATCTCAAAATGATTTATTAAATAAAAAATTTCTTTTACATATCGATTGCAAATCTACTAAAGAAATTTTACAGAAAAATGGTTAAAATATTGCTTCAAAACAGATTTTTTTCCCCCGATGACAAGCTATATTAAGTATTTTTTATTTTGACATAGAATATATAAAAGGAGATATAAATTTCATTTCTAATTTCCTAACCAAATAATTCATCCAAAATAGGTCCTAATGTCTCTCAAATCCAAAACAGAAGCAGGTTCTTCCTTATAAAAACCCTCATTTTATTTTAATCCAAATTCTCCATTTGAACTATTTCAAAAGCTTTCAAAAAAATAAATCTGATTACATTAAAAAATCAAAATTTCAAAATATTGTAACTATTGAAAATGAATTTTTTTCACTTTGACCATTCCATTGTAGTTACAAAAGTCTTCCCTCCAAACTAATATTTAAAACTTTGGGATTTATCTAAACCCTAGTCCTACTATATGACAATACTTAATATCACAACTTACACCAAATTCAAACATTTCAAAATACAACAAAATCATTCTCAATATGCCTATTCTACATGCATTATTCAAAATATCATCCATCCTTCTGATTGGAAACAACCCATTCACCAAGCAATTCAATTTCCAATCAGTTACCATGTCAAACTTGGTAATTTTATTGCTCGTTCTTATTCTTATTGCGATTATCAACAAGCATAGTCCAACACCTTTTTCCTTCAAAATTCCAAGGGTAGCCACTCCTGATTATTCTATTTTAATAATTTCATCAAGACTTCAAATTTACCCAACTAGTTTTTTCAATGGTAGGATTATTTTGGTTGTACTTTTGAAGTAATGAAACCTCACGCTTTAATTAAAAACGGTTACATTTACTTCAAAAACAATTTCAAACCCTCATAAATTAAGAAAAAATTCTCACTAATTCTCATTTTCTATTCCAATTTCTTTGTCCATTGGGTTTATTCTTGTCATTTTGACTACAACACTTAATATGGGTATCATATCCTCATCAAAAGATACAAAGTAAAATGGCAGGGCTCCTTTGCAGCAGAAACTAAAAGTTTCAAACATGCTGTTATAGAATGGTTATAATAACACCAAAATACTCTAGTTTTAGACTCAAATCCTCGGTCTAAATTCCCAGCACGTAGATCTCATGCTTTTGCTCTTCTTACCTCGACACAGTATGAGGAAGAGTATTTCAAAATCATGAAGCAACTCTGACAAAGCATCAAAGACAATGATTCATATCCATCTTTATCATCTTTAGGATCTATAATCAGCCTAACAGATGACAATGAAAATGACTGTTATGATATCCTTCCACCTATACAAAAATCTGAGATAGTCATTGTCTTTATAATTTTGTTTTTAAAAGGTCCAAAACTATTTTGGCCCATTTTATAAGTTGAAATCCTCTAAACTATTAGGCCTATCTTCTCATATCGGCACAAGTGGTTAAAACAACTAGTTACCATTTCAACATTTCAAAACGCTAATCCCCAACTTTTATAAATGACAAATGTAACGTCCACCGATTTCGTAAGCATTTAAAATTAATTTCCTACAATTTGGTACATAAAAATATGAATTTTTTTTATTTATTTATTTTACACTATAATGAAATTTCTGCTGAAATTTCGGCAGAGTCTCCCCTATACTGGGAGGTCTCAAGTTATCAACAAATCATCCTGTACATATCTCATGTTCATTCCATCATCAGCGCATATCCATATCACATTGCAAACACAATTATTATTAATCATAATATTTTGCAAATCTAGGGATTCATTTCGAACATATAATTTACAACACAAACTAATAGTAATAAACTTGATTAATAACATTAATATTACAAACATAAATTCTGAAGGTCTCTATGATTAAGATAAAGGAACATTAACATCGTTCCTGTCATGTAATTATCCAAAGACAATACAACAACATCCATTTCATTCCAGGTTCATGCAGAAGAAATAAGGATGTTAATCCTAAGTCATACAAAAGGATTTGAAATGCTAATTCCCTAATTCATACAAAAGAGTTAGACACCTAGGACACTACTCCTGACAGGAATGAGAAAGACCTGCAACATTAAAATAAGAGAATAATTATATTAAATAAATAAAAATACAACTAGATAATGAAGGGTCACCACTACGTGTAACTACGCATATGTGTACTCACTCGATAGGGCATAATCATAGTTGATCCACAAAAGAAGATCATTTACTACATCTAATGCCTATCCTTCCACAACTTACTTATGGTTTTCTTTTCGATTATCGTACATTAACTTTTGTCTGATTTACCCTTTTCTTATCCGCCCTAAATTCTGAGGCAGTCATTGCTGACACTAATAACTCCTATTAGTGTCATTAGTCATCCTTACCCGGATAGACTAATCAATTCCTTAGCAATGTCGGCACCAACTTCGATCGATGCCATTGAGCTATTTCCAACCCGAAATAGTCAATCAATTGCTCTCCATCACTTGGAGATGTTTCCGAAAATGCCGATGTCAAGTTCTCTTGACACCATTAACTTCCTCCTCAGGAAGTTAATCAAGTTATTACGGGTTTGCCGATACAGACATTATTTGTCAGTATCATTAACTATTCGTGATATAAATAGTTAATCAAGTTCTATTTTTATTATATTTCCATCAATATCATGCCGATGTTAACAATATATGTTAACATCATTAGCCGCCCCTATTCGAGGTAGGCTAATCAAGTCCATAGGCGATCATTTTCTTTTTTCTTTTTTTCTCTCTTTTTTTATATATACATAATATAGACTCATATCCGAACTCTGAATCCCGGAGCCTATGACCAAAATTCAGATTTCAAATCCATGTATGTTTCACCGTATCTTTCCTTTATATGGTCATATTCACTGGATGGACATATTCATATAATAACATTATTTCTCCTACTTGTAGGCAACATTCACATTGAATTAGTATTTGTTTCCCTACTCATAGGCAACATTCCATTGTAATAACATGTCTTGCTCATTGGCAATGCTCACACAATAATAATATTTCTCTTACTTGTTGGTAACTTTCACGCAACAATATTTGTACTGCTTGTAGGCAATGTTCACATAGCAATATTTCTCATGATACACAGTAGTACAAAATACGCATAATGTCTATCATATAACTAGCATTACAAGAATTTAAACAATTTAAAGAAGCAAGGGGGCAGCCCTTACCTTGAACTCCTGTTGTACTTGCACATGAGAAGTCGAGTCCCACTCTGTATGCTTTTCCTACATTCCAGTGGAATATCCTGAATCAGTACTCAAACTCATTTCTAATTCATTCATCATATCTATTATTTCACATGCCCAATTAGTTTCGAAAACAAGTTTATGAATAGGCTATTTTTTAGTCGTCACTTTAATTCATTAAACCAACATCCATTCTCACTAATATTAAATGTCCAACCAACTCTTTCTTCTACCTTGGTCGAATATAGGCCTTATTTCTACAATAAATCCTTTTGTGTTTATATTCAAGATAACATTATCAATTCTCATCTATATTGGCATGATATAATATGTTCCACATATTTCAAGTCAAATAGTATTACCACACATATTACATGTTCATCAAATTGATCAAAATTATTATTATTTTACCAGAAACTATTCATTACACACAACAACCACGTGAAAGAACTTTCTTCCTTGATATGGCTACTTACTAACAATTCTTGGTCAAAACTTCCTAAACACTCATGTTGAATTTTCTTTTATTCAATGCCAAGCATTGTTGAGCATGTCAAATGCCTTAAACCATAACCCTTCCCATGTTGTTTTCTTTTTGCCGAACATGCTTAAGTGAATTATAATGAATTTTCTTCAATTACTTTCATTATCCACTCTAAGCAACATTACCTCACCTAAACATTTTCATATTCATATGATCATTAATAATTGTCTATCTAGAGATGTTCACATCACGCATATAATTTTATTTGTGCCTCTTGCAAATTTTCTTCTTCCAAACTAATACATATACCCATAAGTATATTCTTATGGTTTCTTACTCCTTTCATTGAACAATGTACATTAAGATGATATCAATACTTCCTTTAAAATATTGTCACTAAATGTTTATTTCTATTCTTCATACAAGGTTATTCCAAGCCATCATTTCTATTTTTTAAGCAACATTCACCAAACCAGAATTTCTCCCTTGAATTTTTTCTCTTGGCCGAAACTTGTACTCCATGTCCTCATTAGTTTATTCATTTAAATCACATCATTTTCTTCATTTACAATATATGTTATCATACATAAAACATACACCAATCTCTCAAACAAGAAATTATAAGGGATTCAACATTTATTCATACAATTTCTAAGAACATCCAACACTTTTAATTTCTATTCTAGCCCATGTTTTCCTTAAATATTTGTTCAAAGTCATGAATCATTGAAATATATCTTCAATTTTCTCCTCCCCCCTTTAAGTCCCCTTATGGCCGGCCTTAATATAGGGTTTTCTCCTTAGTTTACATCAAGTTTTTCTTACTATACATTCTTTGAAATTTGTTCTTTCCTTTATAAAAATTCTTGTTCACAGTATTAGTTTTCAAAACATCAATATGCACAAAAATCATAAGTTTTCATTTGGGTTCTTCACCCTTTACAACAAAGCTCACTCAAGACAACAATGGAGATTGAAGGGTTGTTCTTACCATATGAATTAAGCAAGGATTAAGGATGATTTTTGACGACTCTATACGTGTTCTTCTTGTTCTCTTCCGTGGTTGATTCTTCTCTCCCTTTTTCTGCCTTTAACCGTGCATCTCTCTCTCTCTCTCTACATCTCTATTTGTGGCCTTTCTCCTCACTTTCACTCTAGCATCGTATGGATGAGATGCAAGAGAACACTTTGCTTGAAATTTTGTAAGAAAGGGGGTTGTTAGGGGTTGTCTTTGCCAGCAGTAATGGGAGAGGTAAAGTCACCCTCTTTTCTCCCAACTACTTATATTCCCTCATAAATGAAGTTAAGTCTTGTTTGGTTTGGTTCAAATTATGTTTTTTTTTTGTTCAAGGCTGGATATCACATTCATTTTGGGTTGATAACCGGGTCAAATCTTCCCTTACATGCTCTTCTTCAAAACTCACTCATCTCACTCTTATTATTATTTTACTCTTTCTTATATATATTATTCGCACTTATTGAATCTTACCAAGTTGTTGTTGGGTGAAACTTTTAAATGGGTTTCATGTCGGGTTTTACAAAAGAAAACTTCATCCCTTGAAACTTGTCTCCATTCTCACTAATGTTATAAATTTTAATCCAAACTTTGTAACGTTCATTACAACTTCCATCATACTTTTAAATTTATTTATGGAGCTTATTCTCTCCCTTACCCATCGCACTTATTATTATTTCTACTATTTATTCATTTCTTTTCATATTGAGTCTCCATTACTCATTGGGGTCTTTCTTTCTTTTTTTTTTTCTATGATTCTATGTTTACGCGGGGGTTTACAACAAACAACTTTTAATTCGCAGATAACTTTTTCAACTTTTAAAAAAGCAAATCATATGCTTTACAAAATTCTCAAAGAAGATAATCTTGTTTTGCCCTATATAAAGAGACTCCTTTTAGGCTTTTGAAGGCAGAACTTGATAGAAAAGGTTCTCGGTAGAAGACATCAAGTATTTATCCTCTTGTGATATATTCAAATATTCTCTATAACCTTGTGCATAATCATATCTTATCCTATAAGGAGATCCACACTTCTTGGATTCGAACCTCTATAACCAATATCTCTTATATTATAAATTTTAAGTAAGGTTCTTTTAAATCTTACCTTCAATATATATTCTATTTAAATTCTGTTTAAATTTATGTAAACTTAAATATGCTCTGTGTTTGATTGAGAATTCTATCATTTTTAGACTTGGCTCTTCATTCACATCAGAAATTTATATGCCATGTGTTTTATATTCTGTTTTAAAATTAAATATATCGACTGGAAACCTATAAATAGATCTTAAGATCATTTTTAGGTGTAACAACACCAATAACTTGTTTATCTTTTTTTTTTATTACACACACATATTACTTGTAAATACATTAGTTTGAATATTATTAAAAACTTAATAATATTTTAGCAATTTTGTATGAAGAATATAGTCTTAATTCATAAAAATTACTGCTCTTGTAGCTTAATGGACTATGTCTCTCTCACACACACCACAACATGAGTTCAGAGACATGAAAATTGAATTCCAAAATATTGCAAAAAAAAAAAATTAATATCAACATTTTTAGAAGTAATTAAAGGTTTAAAATGCCAATAGCTTATTTTCTGGCAAAAATTACAAGGATTGCTATTTTTTCTCTCTCTCTTTATGAGATGGAAGCTAACATTAGTATTTTTCTGAACTTTTATAGGTTTGGTTTTATTTGTTTTTTCTAATGGATATGATTTTTATGAAAGATATGCATATGATAAATTTTATCTAGAAATTTTCCGTATCTAATTAAAATACATTTTACTTATTGCAAAAATTTATAAAATTGATGCAATGTTTGTGCATGTTATTTGGACTTCATATTGTATTGGCGGGCTTACAGAGCCCATTTATGCTTGCAATAGAGGACCCTAAAACCTAGATCATCTCAGCCCAGCCCAGCCACCTCAGCCCATTTCCAACTAT
>Ga0325411_1007274_pt1 | contig 12078 bp, 4 predicted proteins | sample PopdelMetagenome_13_FD_206181 | JGI IMG/M metagenome (GOLD analysis project Ga0325411, IMG submission 206181) | Populus deltoides microbial communities from Bellville, Georgia, United States - Xylem-PdIQD-R4 | ecosystem: Host-associated > Plants > Phyllosphere > Stem > Wood/Secondary xylem... | reverse complement strand
AAAATAAAATAATGGAAACACACATAAATTTACAGTAAAGGACCATACAATAAAAAATAAAATAGCCATTGTTCCAAAGCTAGGAAGAGTTGGCTGGTTTTATTTTAAATTAAATGTAATGGAATCCTGGACTCGTTCATTATTTAGTGTTGAAACAGTCATTGAGAGTGATGAACTCCGAATTGTTGGTGAACGCAATCCATTAATTAAGCCAATAGGAGCTATGATCAATCTTCAAACATAAGACTGGAAAAATTACTTCGGAAAACTCTTATGGATATTTGAAGACCGAAACTCTTGAATTGAATCCCTTTTTCGTTGAAATTCTTGAATTATCTTGATTGTTTGTTATTGGTCAAGCCGTTGGAGATTGAAGATTGAATATCAGTGTTTATAAATTGTCATTTCAGACCTCTTAATGCATTGAAGAGTTGATGTGTGGTACTTGCAGCTGAAGAATATTATACGGACCAAATTAATAATTCTTTTTCGTAAAAATTAAATGGTGTCGTTGATTATTTGGTGCTGAAACAGTCTTTGAGAGTGATGAACTCCGAATTGATGCGAGGCTGGAACCTGTCAGTTTCGTAGAGAGTCGACCAACGAAACTAGAATTAATATGTCCTGGTTTGTTGTTAGACGCAAACACAAGGACTTGACCAAATTGTAAGACTCTACATCTTGGAAGACTTTCATGGATATTTGGCGATTTTCATTGAATTGACGGGTGGGTTAGAGACAGAAACTCTTGAATTTAACCCTTTTTTCGATGAAATCGTCTTGATTGCTTGTTATTTTGATTCACGTAGCCAATGGGAGGTTTCTTTTCTATTGGTCAAGCGGTAGGATATTGAAGAAAACTAATTTAGGCTTCACAAAGCAGTAGTGACATGGAGATATTAAAATTAGAATCCACTGCATAGGTCCACTTTCGGACACATTTTTTATTTGACCCGTAGATCCCATTTCGGACACATTTTTTATTTGACCCGTTGCTCTTAATTTTATGTTTTTTTTTTTTTGCTGTTTTAAGTGCATCAAATTTCGTTTTCTTGAAAAGTGTAATGTCATTTAATATTAACTACCCATGACGGCATAACCGTTGTTGCACTACCCATTCCAATCTCTCAAGGTATCTCATGTATTTAATATTAATTATTTTATCTTTTTTTGCTAATAAAATACTTATTCCTCATTAAATAATTACTATTTTGTACCATATCTAACTAGCAATTCTCTAAAAACAAACTTAATTCCTTTTAGATTATAAATGATTGATTAATTTCCCTCCTATATGATATATCTCAAAAAATAAATTCGTTTGACATCGCAAATAATATATATATATATATATATATATATATATATATATATATATATATATATATATATATATATATATGATGATCAATAGGGAAGGCAAACCCCATGTGCAAAGTACAATATTTAGATTTGTGATAAAAATCTAAAAAGAAAGAATAAAACTTGGTACACAAAAAAGAAAGCAAAAATTGTAGTGACAAACAAGTAGTTTAGCTATCTAAATCACATAGGAGTTTGCGGTCCTCTTTGTTTAGAGGGCTTAGGAGGTGGTGGTGGTGACGGCAACGTCGCTTTTATTGACAATCTCTTCAACTTGTGACTGGGAAAATTACTTGAAGGAACATCGTTTGATGCCAGCCCCGGAACATGCATGCAGGAGAAAATCAGGGCGCAAATCAACATGAACCTCAGGAAGCATGAAAGAACTGGAGCCATTGCTGCAACCACTTGAAGTATGAAAGAACCCCAGGAAGTATGACTTCAATTCATCGACATATCCATCATTTATATAGGCTTTCATACTAATTTTCAACCCTTTGATTGTGTCTGCGTTCATAATTTATAGTCAACTTATTCCCGTTCATAAGCATGAATGCATAAAAAAATATGTTGACAGAAAATTGATATATTCAGCATTTTACACGACAGAACTTTTATATTGTCAATATTTCTAATTAATAGCTTTGAAATTGTCAAAGTTTTCCAGTCCATACGAGGAGACATCAACCTTGAAGGGGAGAATTTAAGCGTTTTTGCTATGAGTAAAGGTGTTTTATTTCTTGTGGTCAAAGAGAGGTTGTCTCGATAAATTTTTTTTGTTTAATTTCTCCCTCTTTTTTTTTTTTAATTTCTGTCTCCAATTATTCTTTTATTAGTTCTTAATTTCTTAATTCATTTTCAAAATTGACGTCTTCGTTTTTGTTTTTTTTTATTTCAAATTTATTTTTGAAAAAATTATTTTAATTATCCTGATATTTTTACACATTTACATTTTGCCTGTGTTTAAAAAAAACTACACTTTATATTTAATTATTTACATAGTTGATAAATGTCAACTCAGTGAACAAAAAATTCAAAATTACAAAAATATTCTTATAATAATTTTAATATCTAAAATTCCCTTATAAGTAAACATTAACTTCTAAAACTTTGAACTTTCAAGTAAGATTACAAAAAATTATATTACTCCACGACAAAAACCTTCATTTTCCCTTTCCTCTAGTTGGAAGATACTTTCTCTCCACATAATTGAAGTTTTTCTTCTCCTTGTGTGCTTTCCTCTTGCAATTCATCCTCCGCGACAAATTCACTTTGATGATCCAAGTTGTTGTGAGTGGATTAGTTTGAAAGTTCTGCCTCCAGATGTGGAATGATATTCTGCAAATTTATTGAAGTGAATTGTGAAAGACAAAGTCATAGAGTTATAAGATAGATATTATTTATCTTATTTTCATAAAAGAAAAAATTATTTCAACTCAAAATTTTAAATTTTTAGATAAGATCTTAAGATATAATTTATATTATTTTGTAACATATCTTTCAACTAAAAATCTTAAGTTTTTAGATAAGATTTCAATATAGAATTTATATTATTTTTTAACACATACCTTCATATAAAAGTTTTTTTAATTTGAAACTTGTATAACACACACTATCTTATGCATAATTTTATTAATTAGAATGAGTATGGTAAGAATCAAACATGTAACTATTTGATTTTCAGGGTTCTAATACAATGTTAAAAAACCTTCTTAACTTCATTTTAACCAAAAAACTTAAGCTTTTAAGTGAATTTTTAAAAATAATTTATATTATTTTCTAATAAATTCATAATAAACTTTCTCATATGAAGGTCATTTGAGCTTAAAATTGCATATGCTTGCTATACTTGCATCATTAATTAACTTTTTAATTAAAAGAGAGAATAGGGTGTTAGAGTATATTACCTATGTCTGCTGCACAAGAAGTTCAAACTGCAACTGCACTTGAAGTTTGAAATTCAAATTCAGTTTGTAATTCAATATGTATGTAATCCTTTTCTGTTTACGTTATCTTTATATTTCAAATACACAAGCAACAAGTATATACATACATATATGTATACATACATATATATGTATATATATATGTGTGTGTGTGTGTGTGTGTGTACATACACATGGTCCGCAGAAGTATTCTGTGCTGCCATTACTCAATTCACTTGTTTTGTTTTTCTGCTGTCATTGCTTAAATTCTTTTGTTTCTTTTCATTGAATAGCTTTGATAACCTTCATGGTTTCTTGAGCATGCCTCAATCCGAACATTTGTGCTCATTATTATCCAGCATGTCCTAGCAGAACCGAACTCGAGGATCTAGCCCACCTGCGATCTTGCTATACCATATTTTGCTAGCCTCCAACTCCCATATTGCAATTCGGTATGTCCATATTCTACAGATTATTCATTTCACTGTTTTATTGGATTAAAATGGTCGAGATAAAAAGTGCCCAACTTTCCCATAATCTTAAAGTTGAGCAAGACAGACCTAACGTACTCTCTCATTTTACATTTTGTTTTTCTTGGGTTTCGCCCAAGCCTCAAACCTCTGCCACGGATGTGAATTGGCCTGCTTGAGGGCTGATGTCCCTAGCAGCAAGATATCGTTAAATTATTTTGTTCTGTCTCAAAATAGAATGTTTTGTGAGAATAGTAACATGATTACAATTTAACGACATTACGGTATTATTACAACCACTGTTAACCTAAGATAGGTAAGGTATCCTAGAAAAGTATTTGGAAACACAGTGCACTGTGTTCCCTTAAAATTTAATTTTTTTTATATATAAAATGAATTTTTTATATATTTTTTTATATTATTTTGATATACTGATATTAAAAATAAATTTTTAAAAATAAAAAGATTTCATTTTAATATATTTTTAAACAAAAAAACACACCACCACAACTATCACAATTTCAAACATACCATAAAACCTCAACTACTTGGTCAGGCGAGGCGATGCATAGGCTGCAAACAAAAGAGAGTAAGAAAAGAAAAAAAGAACAAGAGTCAAATGGTGTGTCTTGCCCCAGTGCCACCGGCCAGCATCTCTTTTGGCAACTTTCTGGTAACCCGAAAACCATTAGCCACCAATTTAAGTCCTCCAAAACTCCATTGCTGGACTATTTATTTTCTCAAACATTTTATAAATCATCTCCAACATACACAAACCCATTTGAATAAACTTCAAATAGAACAAGAACAAAAATCTTACACTGAATGTGAGGAAGGTCCCTTGCATGTACAACCTTAAAAAAACCGGATATAATCTCTTGTACCTGACTGAATTTGGTAGGCGTTCAAATCTTAGTGACCCGGTCCACGCTTTGTAGCAACCATAGGTGTTGGGGGTGAAAAATGTATTTCTCGTAATGACCTGTGTATTTTTATTGGCAATATCTTGAACTTGTAATTAATGGTATTAGAAGGAATAGAACTGAAGGATGCCAGCCCTGAAACATGAGAGAAAATCAAGGCGATGATGATTGAGAAACCAAGAAATTGCACCCATCGAATATCAAGCAACCTTTAGTTCTATAACACTTTCTTCATGCGTGTGAACCACTATATAGTTATACTTGACTTGCCCTCTCATCTATATAAAGAGCAGTGCAATACTTGATAACTTGAAGAAAATAATATCACAGTATACTGATTTAATTTCGACAGCAATGACTTCAGCACATTCCTGGAAAAGTTCGTGTTTCTCGTTTCGAACGACGTTAAAAGCATTGATGTCGGTGTTCAAAATTCAAGAATTATTCGTTTTTCTTCGGTCAATGTGGAAGATTCACACCATAAAATGGGGTCAGGAGTTACAATCTTTCAACCAAAACTGTAAGAGAGATTTCATGTTTTTATTCAATTATCTACATTATATGAGAAAAATTAAATAACACAAAAAGGTAAATGGCTATCATTTTTATCATATAATTTCATATCCATTCAATTTAAATTCAATATTTTTTTTAATGAAATACTCGAGTTTTGTTAATCAGATCTTAAAGACAAGAAAAACATGGCTTAACAATCAGAAGAAAAAACAAAAAAAGGCCATTAATATATTAGCGAACTAACAAAACATGAAAGATGAAAACATGAGAAAATATCATCATGTTTTCAAAATTCATTCAATTAATTCTTTATTCTTTGAATCTGTCTCATATTTTCGAAATTCATTCAATTAATCATTTATACTTTATTCTTTTTATATTATTCATTCAATATGTGTTTGTGCTCAGTCCAAAGTCGATTGAATTTTTTTTAATGCATAGTAATATGTAATTATTCTCAATGTATTTTCTAGCAAAAAACTTTTAATTGTAAATTCAAAATTTAAAGCCTAAGTTTAATAAAATTGATGGAGGACCATTAAATATTAAAAAAAATTGTTGATATTAACTAAAGACTAAATCGTGAAATTAAGAGATAGATTTGGATTAAGATTTTTGATCTTGTTTCATACAAAGCTCTCAAAAATATTTTATATAAAAAGAGTAATAATTTAAATTCCTTTGAAACAAAATAATTTTCAAGTGTAATTCTTCCTTTTCATATTAATATTTTGGATGTCTACAAAAAAATAAAATTCTATGTCATTTATTTAATCAAAAGCAATAAAAAAATAAAAAACATTTGAACAATTTAAAATATTGATAAAAAATATATTTTCCTAATTAAAACCCCTTTATATTATTAATGCAACCAATTTAATTTTTTTTTTGCAATTTGTTACTAAAACGTTTTTTTTAAAAACATATTATTATAATTATAAAAACAAGTTTTGTTAAAAAAAACATCAGAATAATACATCATTCGCATGTTGTCGTAGGGAACTCTTTAGAGGTGTTATTAAACTCGACATAACCTGGGAGGTCAGCCTAGAGGCTCCCTGACCGGGCTCCTGGCATGGCCCGAGTTTCATGTTAGACCAAGGGATTGACCCCATAAAGGCCTGTACAAAAAGAACACTTGCTAATATTATAAAAAGATTATTTTAATCTTACTAAAAAATAAACTAAAACTTGAATGAAATTAAATTAAATAATATTCTAAATATAATTTTTATTAATTTATTTTAATGATTGTTTTATTAAAATTGATGGAAAATGAAAAAAGGAAGAAGCATAAAGGTAAAATGGAGGATAGGTGCCTGGGTATGGGTGGGTTAGCACACCTAGTCATCTAAAAAAGGGTTATTTATGTGGCTCTGAAAGGCCAAACCCACACGCATAGTCTCTTTTTTTTCTTAAAATGGGTGGACGAGGCATCATCCACTAGTTTTATTGGGACTGTTTTAGGTGGCTGAGAAATCTCTAGAAAATTAGGCAACAACCCCTTGGAGCTTAAAAAATCTATTTTAAACTATTATTAACCTATTAAAACCATATGAAACCCTTTACAAACCTCAATAAACTCATATCTAACCTTAAAATAATATTTAATCAACCATTTCAAAAACAAAAAATTCACCTTGATTAGAAAACTAATACCAAGCCATGATCTACTTTTTTTCATCCAGTAAAAAGGGTAAAAAAATAAGTCAATAGAACTTCTCTCGACAATGAAACCTCTTGATACTAGGATCTATGTCTTTTTTTTTGCCGGATTGTGGATAATCAACCACTTTCTCTTTCCTCCACTGTTTTGTGGCTACATTATCACTCATTTCTTAAAATTATGGACTAAAATACAAATAAAATAAAGTTTTAGACTGAAAAATAAAATTTTAATACTAAAGTGATCAAAATGAAAAAAAAACAACCAAATTTTAGGGAATAATATTTTAAAATGAGCACCTTATGTACAATAGAAAAAAAGAAGAAGGAAAAGAGGCTATTTTTTTAATTTCATTGTCATTTTTTGTCCTTGAATTTTAAATTATTTTTTTAGAAATAAAATTTAACTTTGTTCTGTCAAATTAAGCACCAACCAAACATTAAAATATTTTTTTATTAAGCCCGCGAGATCCCTATAGAAAACATTAAAATTAATTATCAACCCAAATCCTAGTAAACACTCTGATTAAGATGTGATTGAAAAAAACATATAAGTTACTAAATTAAAAAATCCTCCAAGGAAAAAATAAAGTAGGAGAAAACACTATTGAAATCCATAGTATTTCCTCGTACAATACGTAGTAAAATCAATATCACTTCTCGGTTTCTTTTAAAAAATATATGAAAAATACTTTTTAATAAAAAGTTGTGGAGATAAAAACTCCATGAATAAACCATTAATTTTGTTTTACCAATTTGGCTAATTGTTTTACTTTAAACTTGAATATTTATTTATTTCTAATAAATTCTAGAACAAGTCACACCTAATGGGAATGATATGTCTATAAAATAATTTATTGGTTTATGTAAGTCCTACGATGTTGTCTCATAAACAAAAATAATAATTAATAAATTCATGTCCACTTGTATAGTTAAAACTAAGATTTGACATAAAAATTAGCTTTTAGATTAATTGCATACATATTGTTTTTTATAATAATCAAGAGAATTATATATAAAGCAAGCCCATCAAGTAAATGGAGTTGAAAGATAAGGGAGAGTACAAGGGGAACCTTAAAAAGAGAATATGGCAACAAGAGACCTAACTGGTTAGTCCAGTTCATAATACATTCAAGATTTCTAAAAAGATCGAAGCCTATGTAACTGAAATTTCTAATTATGGACTTCAACCAAAAGGATAAATGGTGAAAGGTGAGGTAAAATATCACATCCCATTTTGGTGCCTTGGACTTGAAAATTAGTCAGTTGCACTCTATCCAGATTGACTAGTACAAACCTTTACAAAGAAGAGTAATGGCATGATGCTGAAAATTTCCTTTGATCAAGCTGGACCATTCCTGAAGATTATGATTTGGATCTTCAGGCATACAACCTAAACAACTAAACCAATTCAAGAATCTACCCTAGAGAGACCATGTTATAGGAAACAGATAGAAAAGATGATGTATTGTCTCAATTTCCTTGCAGCAAAAAGGGTAAAAAGCTTCCTCATAATTAATGATCTTCCTCTCAGCTAAAAAACCTTTTGTGCTGAGATTGCCATTTAGATGGATCCATATGAACACATCCACTTTTGGAGGGGCATACCCTTTCCAAAGCAAAATAGGGGAGGGATGATCTTTTGAAGTAAAGAGTTTATCAAAAAATGGAAACTTGAGTAAACTAAGTAGACGCTGGAATTGTGGTGTTTTTCATATCTTGTTGTCTTCACCATCAGAGAAGACTAGACCATGCTTTACCTTTACAATTAAGCTCTCCCGCATATAGAGCTCACGGGGCTAGAGGGATCTTCTCCAAGATAGGTTGAGCGAAGTATTGGTCAAACTATATACATCAGCAAGGCTTATTGATTGCTGCAGTGAAAGGTTATAATGTCTTAGAAACAAGAGCTCGAGAAGGGTTATAGAGCCTAGCCAAGAGTGGATCCAAAACCGAATGTTTCTCCCATCACCCACCTTGAACCCAACATTGGATTAGAGAGGAATGGCTATGCTTTGATTTGAGGAGATCACCGATACCATGCCATGCCAAGTTGGAAATAAAGAACCTACAAACACAGAGAGTCCATTTGTAAAATAAGGTCGATATTTTCAATGGATGAGGTCTTGCCACCCTCCTGCCATTCCTTTATCAAGATTCCAGAGCCATTTAAAAAGCAAAGCTAAATTTTTGTTGTGGAGAGATCCCATCCCGAGACCGTCAGAGGATTTACTTTTAATTACCTTGTGCCAAGCCACGTTACAGATGCCATGAGAATTTGAGGTACCTTTGCATAGAAAAGAACAAATGATAGAGGAGATGGCTTTAGTAATGCCCTTTGGCATAGAAAAAACAGACATGAAATACATAGGTAAAGAGCTTAAAACTTATTTAATCAGACATATGCTCTCAGCCATGCTCAGAAACCTCCCTTTGCATATGCTTAGCTTTGCTCTGATTGTGGACAACATTGGTTTCCAAGTGAAGAGTCTGTTGGGATTGGCACCAAGAGGTAGCCCAAGGTATCTGATCGGGAAAGTATCACTACAATAGAAAACATTGTTGGCCAGACCTGAAGTGTAGTCGTTATCCAAGTTGATTCCTATTTGTGAGCTTTTATAGAAATTAGCTTTTAGGCTGAAGACGATCTCAAACCAATGGAGAATCCTCTTGGCATATAGAAGTTAGGAATAATCATTTTGTAGGAAAATTAGAGTGTCATCGACATATTGCAGATAAGTTATGTAGTGTCCTGGAGAAGTCTGTAAGCCATTAAAGTAACCCGAAGCTGATGCCCTATTAAATAGAATTTGTCAAACCCTGAACTGCTATATCAAATAGGAAAGGAGAAAGAGGGTCCCCTTGCCTAAGACCCCTCTCTAGACTGAATTCTTTACTAGGGGAATTGTTTATCAAGATGGCTAATTTAGAGATGGACAAGCATTCAAAGATCATTTTCCTTCGATGAGAGCCAAAACCCATATAGCCTATGGTAGTATCAATATGCTCCCACAGAATCGAGACACATTTATAGTTAAAGTATGCATCATATGCTTTAAAATTCATTCTACTACTTGGACAAGTCAGAGGCCTAGGCCTAGAGACAGAGGAAAGCAGGGGAAAGTTGCAAAACAAATATCTTCAATCATTTAAAACTGAAATAGATAAACTCTGATCACTTATTTAACATGTTTTTTTTTTAGTTTAACGTGGGTGTTCGGGCCAGCTTGCACGCACCTCGACTAATCCCACGGGCCCTGAAGTTAACGACCATGTAAGCCTCTAGTGGCCATCATATGAGCCAACCACAGGGCTCGAACCTGAAACCACAGAGAGAGCAAACCTCTTGGTCCTAAACTTTTACCACTGGGCCACCACCTAGATGGTTCTTATTTAACATGTTTGATTTGACTGTTAGTTGAATTTATACGTAAAATATATTCCTGATATTAAAAAGGTAGTTCCTTTTTATTGACGTTAGAACGGTTAGGTTTTTACCTGATAAGATAAGGATCTCCTTACTAAGGAGTACTTTTCTTAAACCATAAACGGACCAACAATTAGAATTACAATAACACCTTAGTTTTTTTATCAGACAACCAAACAATGTAACTTACCCTAGGGAAGACGTATTTAGGATGCTAATACCTTCTCTTTACGCAACCAATCCCCGTATCCGATTTCTAAGACTAATTAGGGTTCCAAGTGACCAAAATATTAGGTCACAACTCTCATTCCCGTTTTAATTCCACTGATAATCACAAATAGCCATTTTTACCTGTATGAAAATGAAAGAAGTAAATAATTACACACTGAAATAATTAAATATTGATCTAGAGATTTACTAAAAAATTTACGAGCCATGGATTTTTAAGATGAAAGAGTAGGTGCTAAGGTGGAGATCGAGCCTTTTACCAACATTTCAAAAGTAATTTCTTGGGCCAAATGAAACCCTAAGAGACCCATTTATAGTTAAAGTATGCATAATATGCTTTAAAATTCATTCTACTACTTGGGCAATTCAAAGGCCTAGGCCTAGAGACAGAGGAAAGTTGCAAAACAAATATCTTCAATAATTTAAAACTCAAATAGATAAACTCTGATCACTTATTTAACATGTTTGATTTGACTGTTAGTTGAAATAGAATTTACAGAATCTACTGCTGGAAACAGAGAGATTAATTCTTGCATTATCTAATTACTGAAGAGAATGTTCAAAAATAATTTATTTCATTTTGACTCTCTCAGTTCCTACGGGATGCTCCACTTATGATTTTAGTAGAAATCCATGCACTTCGTCAGAGAAATTTAAATAAAAATAAAAATGAAATGATTCAATACATGACTTTGTTTGTTTGCAATTGAAGTCTTGACAAAATTCTTTTTAATCCCTAGTTTTCAAAAAAATTATTTTAAAATTTTTTGGTCCTTGTCTAATTAAAATTAAAATTTAGTCTTTATGATACCTTTTGTAATTAGATCTTGCATAATTACTCTTAATTATGTAACGGTTTACTGCATCATTTTTTTTATACAATGCTATTAAATTTGCACAGATTCATATTACATTGTATTTAATTTTTTGTTAAATAAATGAGAATAATGAGATTCGAACTCGTAACCGCTTGATCATCAAAGCTCTGATACCATGTTAAAGAACCATTTCAAACCAAAAGTTTAAGTTGTTAGATGAAGTTTCAAGATATGATTTATATTATTCTCTAACATCTTCCACTAGCTTCCAAAAAGGAGTAATAATCTTACTAGAGCCATAAAACAAAGAGCAATTTCCAAATTTTCTGTTTAAAAATTTAAAATTTTTAAATTTCTTAAAAGCTCTCATAATTTCAATGATTGAACTATTTTTATGTTTTAAATTATCACTAAATTTGAAAATTTCTAATGTACTGTAAGAAGGTGAGGAAATTTCTTTCACAACGACCACACACAAGCAGACTATCTATATGGAGTGGTTCATAAAAATCTTGACACAGGAAATTTAGACGTAGGCGGCTTCCCTGTTTGAAATGCATCTATAAGGTCAAAAAAGCATGCAGTCACAATCCAAATGCATGTAAAATCTATAATTTTCGAAAACACAGAACTTCAACTGCATGATCAAAGACTTAATAATCGATCAATTTTTGTTTTTTTCTTTGGGATCGATTGATTTGAATTAGAGGCAATTTGTATTAAATAGCATATAAGGCAGAATTA
>Ga0325411_1007273_pt1 | contig 12079 bp, 9 predicted proteins | sample PopdelMetagenome_13_FD_206181 | JGI IMG/M metagenome (GOLD analysis project Ga0325411, IMG submission 206181) | Populus deltoides microbial communities from Bellville, Georgia, United States - Xylem-PdIQD-R4 | ecosystem: Host-associated > Plants > Phyllosphere > Stem > Wood/Secondary xylem... | reverse complement strand
TACAAAAGTGAAGAGGAGCAGGACAGCTGCACTAACAGTTGCAGTACTTCTCCAAAGGTTTCCAAAATATACCTCTCTAAAGTATGCGCTATTTTTCAACCAGGAGTTCTGGTAGTGTTGATCCAGCTGCTTGTAGAGGTTATAGTAAATGGAATATTCTTCAGAAGTTTCTGCCGAAAGCTTGTCAATCAGATTCTTCACTGAAGCACCATCTCTGTCTGTGTCAATGATTTTATTTTTAATGAGGAGTGCCACATCTTTGGGTATGGCAACAAGAGTATCAAGTAGCTTAACGTAATGGCAGATGTACTGATCTTCTCCTTTACAAAGACACTGCTCCAAGGCAATGAGGTTTCCGAAGAGACGTTCAGTGTGCCGTCTATCCGAAGACGTGGTATACGTAACTCACCTTTTGTAGAAGAAAATTTTACGTCAAGCAAGCATTCATTTCGTAATTCCTTAAAATTAATCGCTGCCTCATGCAGCTTGGTTGCGCTATAAAATTTTTCAATCGGTTCGTCAGTCTTCGAATCTGGATGTTTGACGGATAATGAAGATCTGACCAAATCGGTGTAATGTAATATCTCCTTGTTGTCGCTCAGCTTGTATGTACTCGCAGTGTGCCTGTTTAAGTACTCGTAGGCAAGATCTCGAAAAGTATAATTTCCTTCGCCGTCATTAAGAAAGCCATACAATTTCTCAAGAATGAAGAATGGCAACTGATTCTCAAGCAGCAACAAGTCTCGTCGAATCCGAAACCTTGACCCGTTTCTACGCAATAAGGAATCATCTCCATATTTTTTAGAATCTTTTTTCCTCAACAAGTACTCCAAGATGAAAACAGCATCCAACAACACCATTTTCACAAACCGATCATTTTCTGCAACTTCATGAGAACCATCTTCATAACATCGGCGGATGTTCTCCTCTTTGTCTTTAATGGTGTTCCAAATTTTCTCCAGGAACTTCACATGTTGCACCCTTGTTTCCCCTACCACCCTGTTACAGAATTCTTTCAAATATCTCCGCTTTTGCGTATTCATGGGCCGCAAATTCTCCTTGTCATTGTGAATAGGACCTATAGAAACTTCTTGAGGAGTATAGATGGCTTCATTTGGTTCGCGAAGTGCACCAGGAACTCTGTAGATACAATAATTCCCATCATTTAGATTTTTCCCCATTTTATGTACAGCTCCAGCTTCAAGATCCGAGTACAGTTCTTCAGCTTTTGCTTGTTGAATGAGCTTTTCTGCGTTGTACGTGTTTTGAACAATATACTGCTCAACAAAATTTTCTGCATTGTATGGATTCTCAACAATATTATCTTGTATGGATTCTCAACAATATTATCTTGGTGAAAGAATGTTCCAGAAGGAATTTCAGCATCTTCTCCATGGTAGTCTGCAGCTGAAAAATACGAGGAATGAATTCCGGCATTATCTCCATGGTAATATTGAGTATCAAATGAAAAATATGGCGAACGAATTTCAGCATTAACTCCAAGGTAGTCTCCACCACTTGAAAAATATGGTGAACGAATTTCAGCATTATCTTTAAGGTGTTCTTGATCAATAGAAAAGTATGGTGAACGAATCTCTCCCATCTATCAAATTTTGCTGTCCAGTAACATAAATAAACAACAGTTACGTACTACCAATAGAATCTATTTCACAAAAATATTACTTATTTCTACGCGTTTGAATTTTTTTGCTTATGCAACAGAACACAATGCTAATATTTGCTGTTAGTTTCCAATGAAACTAAGTGATTTATTTGACAAGATAAGGGATTAGTTCACCAAAATTTAATTAGGATAAAAAAAAGAGTAAAAGATCTTTAAATTCCTAAAAGATTTTATTTTTGTTAACAAGGGAAATTAATTCATACTATTGAACTACTTCTGTTATGTTATTCACATATTCTTGTAAAGATATCAATGGTCCTAATGATGCCAAGTGTGAGAAGATTAGTAATTAATATTGTTAGCATTCTGTTAGTAATGTTTGTTAGTAAAAGAGAATCTGTTAGCATTATATTAAGTGTAAAAGAAAGCATATTCTCTGTGTAGTATCTTCCAAGACTGCATATATAAAGTGAGAAATAGTAATGTAAACAGTTAAGCAAAAGCAAATAATAAAACACTGCTAGAATTCGTCTTCTGCTTCTCTGTGCATAACAGATTCATTCATTCTCTGTTCTTTGTTCTTTTCACTCTCTGCTTTTTCCTCATTTCTATATAAACATTACTGTCTATCATGGTATGAGAGCGCTGGAACTCTTGATCTTGTGGCCATTAACTTCTGAATTTTGGCTTTATTCTCATCCTCTTCATAAAATTCTTGTGCACTTATTGATGTGCCTATCAACTATTTGATATATTGCCTCACTGATTCTCTTCTTCAAAACTCCAGTTTTCTATTACTTCACCGAACATTATAATCTTCTATTTTCTGCTTTCTCCTTCATTCTAAAATGGTGACTAGCTCTCAACTTCAGATTATTCAATCTCCTATCACTTCTCTGCTTCCTGCAATCTCTACTGCTATAACAGTAAAGCTTGACAATACAAACTACCTCGTCTGGCAATTTCAAATGAAAAATCTTCTTGAAAGTCATGGAATTCTAGGATTTGTTGATGGTTCCAGAAAATGTCCAAGTCGATTTGATACAGATTCTAATATTGAGAGTGTTGAATCTGATGATCATCAGATTTGGAAAATGCATGATAGAGCACTGACGCAGCTACTTATTGCCACTCTTTCTTCTACTGCCATTTCCTATGTCATTGGCTGCATCAGTTCTCATGATATGTGGGTTCAATTGTAGGATCGTTTTTCTACAGTAACCAAGGCAAGAATCTTTCAAATGAAGAGTGAACTTCAAACTATCAAGAAAGGTTCAGAACATATGTCTCAGTATCTGCAGAGAATCAAAGATGCCCGTGATCATCTCTCTGCCGTTGGAGTTTATTTTGAAGATGAGGATATTGTGATCTTGGCTCTCAATGGCCTTTCTTCTGACTATAACACATTCCGATGTATGGTTCGAGGCAGAGATAATGTGTTATCTCTTAAAGATTTTCGCTCTCAATTGCTTGCTGAAGAAGCTACTATTGAGCAGACCCATTCCTCTTCTCCATTTGTCTCTGTTATGCACGTTCAGAATCAAGTGTCTCAAGGCAAGGCTCTTGTTCTTGATGAAGGTAATTATAATCCTCTTTCTTCCAACTTCAAGCCAGCTCCATCTTCTCAATTTTCCTCTGGCTTCCATAGAGGTTCTAACGGCTATCAAAGTGGTTTCAATGGTCATAACACTTCCAAGGCAAGGCTCTGGTGGTTATTTTCACCACCGTGGCTCTCGGTTTAGGGGTCGTGGTAGAGGTCGCCATACTTTCCAATCTGGCCAATGACACTATGCTCCTTACAATTACACCAAGTGTTGCGTGTTCCTAAGCTATCTCAACATCTGCTGTCAGTTTATAGGCTGTGTAAAGATAATCATTGTCGATTTATTTGTGATGACTTTGGTTTTTGGATTCAGGACAAAATCACGAGGAATGTCCTTCTCAAGGGCCTGTGTAGTAATGGTTTATATCCTATTCCTTTTTCTGTTTCTTCTAGTTCCCACACACCTTTTCAACTTGCATCAGCTTCCCATCGTAATCAGTCTTGCTATCTTGGTCAACAGGTTCAAACCAGTCTTTGGCACAAGCGATTTGGTCATCCCTCTAATAGCATCACGTCCACTCTTCTCACTCAGTCTCAGATTCCCTTCACTTCAGATCCTACCAAGTCTGTTTGTACCACTTGTTTAGAGGGCAAAATTACCAAGCTTCCTTTTCCATATCCAGCAGTTAAGTCCGTTCACCCTTTAGAAATCATACATAGTGATGTTTGGGGCCCTGCACCCGTAATGTCTGTTGATGGCTTTAGATATTATGTTAGTTTTGTTGATGAATGTACACGGTACTCTTGGATTTTTCCAATGATCAATAAAGGAGAGGTTTATTCTATTTTTGTCCATTTCCATACATTTTTAGTTACTCAATTTTCTGCTACACTTAGGATCTTTCAAAGTGATGGAGGTGGTGAATATATTAGCACCAACTTCAAAAACTATCTTCATACCAAGGGCATTGTTCATCAAATGTCATGTCCCTATACCCCTGAACAAAATGGTCTTGCTGAGAGAAAGCATAGACATATTGTGGAAACCGCCGTCACTTTGTTACAAACTGCCCATCTCCCTCATAAATTCTGGTTTCATGCTTGTGCTACTTCCATCTATTTGATTAATAGATTGCCTTGTCAACTTCTACGGCTGAAATCTCCTTTTTTCTTGCTGTATGGTTCTTCCCCTGTCATCCATCACTTGTGCATCTTTGGTTGTGCTTGTTTCCCTTTACTTCGGCCTTACAACTCTAATAAACTACAACCAAAAACTTCCACATGCATCTTTTGGGGCTATGCCGGCCAATATAAAGGGTACATTTGTTTTTTCCTTCATACCAATCACATCTTTGTGTCTCACCATGTCCTCTTTGATGAATTATTATTTCCATATATCTCTGTGTCTATGCCTGCAGTCTCTCCTTCTCTGCATCTGTCTGCTGTCTCTCCTTCTTCCCCATCTGTCTCTCTTCATAACTCTGTTTTGCCTCTTGTTTCTTCCTCTCCTTCCTTTTCTTCTACTCCTTCTGCCTCATTACCTTCTTTGTCACCTGGTCTGTCTTCACAGCCCTCATCTGACTTGCACTCCCCTGCACCTTCTCCTCTCCCCGTGGATCCTGACTTCCACCCTGAGCGCCTGTGTGTAGTTCTGTCTCTCTCCCCCATGAATCTTCATCCCATGACTACTAGGTCTAAAAGTGGCATTTCCAAGAAAAAGGCCTATTCTACCACTGTTCAGTCTCTTGCTCTTTCTCAGGTTGAACCTCGTTCCTTCAAGATTGCTTCTGCCACTGTTGAATGGCAATCAGCCATGCAGGAAGAAATTGAGGCCCTTCATGCCCAGGGTACTTGGGACCTTGTTGCTTTGCCACCTGACAGAAATCTTGTTGGCTGTAAGTGGGTCTACCGGCTGAAGAAGCATGCTGATGGTTCTATAGCTCGCCATAAGGCTCGATTGGTGGCTAAGGGGTTTAGTCAAGAGGAGGGTATTGACTTTGGAGAAACCTTCAGTCCTGTGGTGAAACCCACCACTGTTCGTCTAGTTCTTGCCCTTGCAGCTCACTTTAATTGGTCCTTGCGGCAGCTTGATGTGAAGAATGCATTCTTGCATGGCATTCTTCATGAGGAGGTTTATATGACTCAACCTCCGGGCTTTGTTAGTAAGGCTCATCCCTCTGATTTTGTTTGCCGGCTGAGGAAGTCTTTGTATGGTCTTAAGCAGGCTCCTCGTGCCTGGAATGAGCGGTTCACCAGTGTTTTGCCCAGCTTGGGGTTTCAAGCATCTCTTGCTGATTCCTCTTTATTTGTTCAGCACTCTGATCTTGCTCCTCTATGTAGACGATATCATTCTTACTGGCAGCCATTCCTCTCTTTTTTCGTCTGTTATTGCTGCTCTGTCTCAGGAATTTGACCTCACAGATTTGGGTCCATTGCATCATTTTTTGGGGCTGCAGATTTCCTATCTGCCTTCTGGTATACTTGTGTCTCAAACTAGCTATATCACTGACTTACTTGCCAGGGTTGATTTGCAGAATTCAAAATCTTATGCTACTCCTTGTCTTCCTCATCATCACCTGCTCAAGGATGACGGCCAGCCATATTCTAATCCACAGCAATACAGGAGCATTGTGGGAGCCTTGCAGTATCTCACTTTCACAAGGCCTGATATTGCCTTTTCGGTGAATCAAGCTTGCCAGTTCATGCATAATCCAATGGTCTCTCATGTTGTCGCAGTCAAACGTATTTTGCGATATCTCAAAGGTACCCTACATCTTGGCCTTCACTTTCATCTTGGTCCTCTTCATTTACAGGCCTACAGTGATGCCGACTGGGCTGGAGATCCTAATGACCGCCGGTCTGTCTCTGGTTCTCTTGTCTATTTTGGTTCCAGTCCTATTTCTTGGGCTTCTAAGAAACAACATACTGTTTCTCGTTCGTCTACGGAGGCTGAATATCGCGCTCTCGCTATCACTGCTACAGAGCTTGCTTGGATTCATCAACTGCTTTGTGACATTCATATTCCTTTACTTCTTCCACCTTTAATTCATTGTGATAATATATATTTCTGCTATCTCCCTTGCTTCCAATCCAGTGTTCCATTCCAGGATGAAACATCTCCAGATCGATTATCATGTTGTTAGGGAGCGGGTTATCATGGGCGATTTACTGGTCCAGCATGTCTCTTCTAGTGATCAGTTTGCTGATATCCTCACCAAAGGCCTTTCCATTTCTTTATTTCAGCATCATTGGTCCAATCTCATGCTTGGCTCCTCCCAACCTGCGATTGAGGGGGCATGTAAAGATATCAACGATCCTAATGATGCCAAGTGTCAGAAGATTAGCAACTAATGTTGTCACAATGTTGTTAGTAGTTTTCTTACAAAAGGAGATTCTGTTAGCATTTATATTGTGTGTAAAAGAAAGAATATTCTTCATATAGTATCTTCCAATACTACATATATAAACTAAGTATGAGTAATGAAAACATTAAGCAAAAACAAATAATAAAACAGTGCTATAATTCATCTTCTGCTTCTCTGTGCATAACAGATTCATTCATTCTCTGTTCTTCGTTCTTTTCACTTTCTGCTTCTTTTCTTCATTTCTATTTTATTTCTATATAAACATTACTGTCTATCAGCTTGTAGAGGTTATAGTAAATGGAATATTCTTCAGAAGTTTCTTCCGAAAGCTTGTCAATCAGATTCTTCACTGAAGCACCATCTCTGTCTGTGTCAATGATTTTATTTTTAATGAGGAGAGCCACATCTTTGGGTTTGGCAACAAGAGTATCAAGTAGCTTAACGTAATGGCAGATGTACTGATCTTCTCCTTTACAAAGACACTGCTCCAAGGCAATGAGGTTTCCGAAGAGACGTTCAGTGTGCCGTCTATCCGAAGACGTGGTATACGTAACTCACCTTTTGTAGAAGAAAATTTTACGTCAAGCAAGCATTCATTTCGTAATTCCTTAAAATTAATCGCTGCCTCATGCAGCTTGGTTGCGCTATAAAATTTTTCAATCGGTTCGTCAGTCTTCGAATCTGGATGTTTAGCTGATTGCATTGCTCTCCATTAATTAATTCTCCATCTCCTCTGTATTTTCTCGGCATGCATGGGTCATTGTCAAGAAGCAAACATGGATCCAGCTCATTGCTCCCTCGATCTTGACTGGTAGTAATATTCTTCTATCTGAAAGAAGTCGACTCTCGAGAGGCTGATGAGATGATATATATAGAGGTGATTGCCACCTTTTCCGTTACTGGGATTAAAAGTTAATTTTCAATCTAAAAAAATGAGTTGTCATTTTTATTTTTATTGTAGTATGGTGAAAATATTTAAATTTAATTGTGGATTGAAAAGTTGATGCATGTGCAAAAATAATTAAAAATTATATTTTATTTTTATCGAATTAAATTTGTTGATATCAATATCAGTTTTTCTCATGATTAAAACAAGACAATTAACAATTTTTTATCTCCTTTATTAATTTTTGATGAACCTCTCTCTCTTCTTGTATTTTTCAAATGCAAAGACTAAATCATGAATAAAATAAAATTTTATACAAAAACTAAATTAAAAATCTTAAAATCAAAGAGAGAAGTCAGCAGAGAATATGTGGATTAAATAGTATTTTTCTTGCGGAATTGAGATAGGCCATGCAATTTTTTTATGTATTTATTTCTGATTTTTTTAATTATTTATTTATACTATAAATTAAAACCAGATCTCAAGAAAGGAAACCATATGCTTCATATATGTAGTCTTGGAGTTAGCTGAGTGCACTTTTCAGCTTAGACCCGCACCCCACCACCCACAAACATTTCAAAAGATTCACCTTTTCCTTTTGTAATTCGAATGACTAGTAATTGAATTCGGTTTTTGATCATCCGCGGAAAGTAGCACAAAAAAATTTCTTTTGGAGGGTGGAAGAGAGCGGGCGAGTGGATAAAAAAAATAGAAATAAAAATAAAATATCCTAGTTATCTTCATAGAAATTATAGAAAACATTAAAAGAGGTAGCATTTTCACCGTAAAAAACAATGATCACAAACTCACACGTTACTGTAAACCCGTTGTTTATTATTTTATTTTATTTTTCCTTAAACTTTAATTTTATGCGATTTATTCTAATTAAAACTTAATTACTTTTGATTTCTTAAAAAATTATAAAATTAAAAAAAAAGAGCTAAAATAAAAAATACACTAAAAACAAACAGCGTGCCACGGTTTTTGCAAAGAATACAATTATGTTCTTAATCTTTAAAAATAATATAATTTATACAATTTTAAATCCCTTCAAATCACAATTCAATTTTAATATAAAAATTAATTAGTATTATTTTGTAGTTCTTGGTTAAAAAGAGAAAAGAGAGATAGCTAGATTATGACGGTGAGAAAAAAAATATTATTAAATCTAATTACTTTGCATGGTTGCTGGATCGGGCCAGCAACCATGCGGGCCTGGGCCGAACCATTTGGGTTCGGCTCGGCCCAAAAAAGAAAGAAAAGGATATGTTGGGCCAACCTTTTTGGGCCGATATCGACCCACTGCTTTTTGGGTTTATGCCTGGCCCAGTCAGCTGGGCCGGCCCAGCCCATATATTTTAATAATATTTATTTAATATATATAATATTATATTATATATTTCTTTAAAAAAACAAAAAAAATTCCAAAAAAAATTTAAAAATCTTAAAAAAAATTGTGATTTTCTCAAATATTTTTCTAATAATTTTGCATAATATTGGGTTGTATATTTACACTGTAAAATACAAATTCGGTATTAAAATACACGATTTTCTCTGAAATATTTCAAAAAAAAATTCAAAATATTTTCAAAGAAATATCAAAAAATTTTAAATCAATGTCCCTTTTTAAAAAAATTATTTTCATGCATACAGTCAAATCCTAAAAAAATTTCCAAGCATATTTTCATTAAAAGATTGCATCTTTCTCATGTTTTGAAAATCCAAAAAATGGATATCGTAACTAGTTTATGATCATCCATTAGGGTTTGGCCAAAATATCAAAAACCTTTTCCAATCTTTTTTTTCTAGGATTCATATGTAGATTTTAATATTTGAGGGGTGTAAAATTACAAGATAAAGTACACCCTCAGGTATTAAAGATACAAGGTGTAAATAAATATGATACTGAAATTCAGACTTAGAACGGTTAGGATTTAACCCGATAAGATAGAGACTCTCTCATGAAGATAGATCTACCTTGAGCCTTAGAAAAGACCAACGAATAGGACCCAACTTAGAAAAATCAATCAAACAACAATGCAGCTTACCTTAGGTAGGGTGCACTGGGGGTGATGCGTCTTCCCTTTGCATAACCAGTCCCTTACTCAGACTCTCGCAGACCATAGGTTCCTAGTGACCATAATACTAGGTGGCAACTCCTAAACATTAATCATAATTTTATGATTAAATCCAAAATTATTTCCAACACACAACACCTCACACAAGAGGCACAAAAAGTAGCCTCCGCCGTCGCCAGACGACGTTGCGGTGCTCGCGCCCCCGCAACACCATGAAATGAGATTGCTGCCAAGGAATGTGCAGTATCCGGTTGTGGAGCATCTTGTTGTAGAGCAACCTGCCCAATCTGCATCGGAGAGGCACAAAGATCAAGTGTAGAGTGGGAAGTAAAGTTTAAACCAGTATCAATTGTGCCTTTGATATATCTTAAGATGCGATGAACCATTTTGAAGTGTATGATAGTTGGTGCGTGCATGAATTGGGAGATAAAATTAACACTGTATGAAATATCAGGTCTGGTGAGTGTTAGATATTGTAAGGCTCCAACAAGCCCACGAAAAACGTGTGGATCTTGCAGTAATATATCATTTGTTGTAGTCTTAGTCTTGGCTTCCAGTGATGTGCTCATTGGTTTACAATCCACCATACCAGCTCGTTCAAGGACCGTCAACGCATAATGTGATTGAGAGAGGTGAAGTCCTTCAGGTGTTTGAGTGATTTCAATACCTAAAAAATGATGGATTGGGCCTAGATCTTTCATTGCAAATTCAGAACTCAGCAATTGAATAAGGTTTGTAACCAGAGGAGCAGAGGATCCTGTGAGTATATCATCAATATAAAGAAGAAGAATTAATGTATCAGAATTAGAGTGAAAAATAAAAAGAGATGGATTGGCAAGACTGCCAAAGAAACCATATTGAAGAAGAAATATACTAAACCGATCAAACCAAGCGCGAGGTGCTTGTTTGAGGCCATAAAGAGCCTTTCTCAGCTTGCACACATGAGATGGGTATTGTGGATCAGCTGTTCCTGGTGGTTGTTCCATATATATATATCTTCTGATACAAAACCATGTAGGAAAGCATTTTTAACATTAAGTTGTCGTATGGACCATTTATGAACTAGTGCTATGGAGATAACCATGCGAATAGTTCCTGGTTTAATAACTGGAGAATAGGTCTCAGTATAGTCCAATCCATCAATTTAGTGATACCCTTTTCCTACTAACCGAGCTTTTAAGCGATCTAGTGAACCATCGGGTTTGAGTTTTGTTTTGAGTACTCATTTAGAGCCAATAACATGCATGGCTTTTGTGCGGGGAACAAGCTCCCAAGTATGATTTCTATGAAGAGCTTTCAGTTCCTCTTCTATTGCAGCTTTCCAGCCAGGGTGAGCTAAAGCAGACCGAAAGTTAGAAGGCTCACGTGGGATGGTTGTAGAGGACTTCAAGGATGTTAACGCATATTTTGGATTTGGCTTAAGGATCCCTCTCTGTGATCTTGTTACCATGGTATGTGAGAGAGGAGGATCATATAGAGAATGCACAAGCTGCGTGTCTGATTCCAATAAAGCAGAATTGGATAGTGAGAGAGATATTTGTTGCAGTTGTGTGTCATCTTCATTATCAGATTCTACTAGTCGTATTTCAATTGTGTTATCATCATTAAAATGTTGCTCTGTAGTTGCAGTAGTAAAAACAGAAGGGTTGTTAAAGGTGTTGTCAGTGATATGAGGCAGTGATGTAGACTCTGACTGAGAGGGGGGAAGGTGGAGTTCTACCATTCCATTTTCATTGTTATGTTCAGCCAGTTGTGTTCCAGTCACATAATTAGCACTAAAATGTTGTTCTGCAATTGTATTAGTAATAGCATAATCATCATGTAAAGGAAGAGAAGATGATAGGGTATATGGTAATGAGCTTAAGCATGGTAGAGGAGACATCACAGGTTATATGTCTGCGACAAACTTGGAGATAGCAGGTGGTAACCATGAATCAAATATGCTCATAGCATGTGTTGAGGACGAGGTTATGTAATTCTGAAGTTTTTGCTTATAAGGAAAAGATGACTCATCGAAGACTACATGACGGGAAATAAGCATTTTTTTACTAGGAGGATGAAAGCATTTGTATCCTTTATGTTTGTCACTATATCCTACAAAAATGCATAGAATTGTTTTAGGGTCAAATTTGTTCTGTTTTGTATCCCAGGTGTAGGGAAAACATTTGGACCCAAAGACTCTAAAGGATGGGTATGTAGGATGATTACCATGCAACATGAAATATGGTGATTCAAAGTTAAGTGTTGATGAGGACAATCTATTCATAAGATAAACAGCAATAGTGAAAGCTTCAACCCATAAAAATAAAGGAGCATTACTATGAAAAAGTATATTCATACCTAGTTCCCGTATTACTCGATGTCTGCGTTCTACTATACATGTTTGTTCTGGTGTATAAAAACATGATATCTGATGAATCACTCTTGTTGAGAGAAAGTGTGATGATAGTTTGGAATTTATAAATTCGCCTCCTCCATCAGAGTGAAAGACCTTGATATGTTTGTTAAATTGCCTAGTAACATAATGTTCAAAAGCAAGATAAGCATCTGCAAAATCAGACTTGTGTAGTAAAGGGATTATCC
>Ga0325411_1007272_pt1 | contig 12081 bp, 7 predicted proteins | sample PopdelMetagenome_13_FD_206181 | JGI IMG/M metagenome (GOLD analysis project Ga0325411, IMG submission 206181) | Populus deltoides microbial communities from Bellville, Georgia, United States - Xylem-PdIQD-R4 | ecosystem: Host-associated > Plants > Phyllosphere > Stem > Wood/Secondary xylem... | reverse complement strand
TAGCTCCGCCGCTATTCTAGTTTAATTTTGTTTTTTAAACACATTAAATTTGTAATGAATATTATTACTTTTACATTTTTAATGTTTAATGCATTTTTATTTGTTTATCAAGGTTTTTTTACAATTAATAAATTTTTTTTTAATATTTTAAATAAGTACCCACGGATATACCGACGGATAATATCCGTCGGCATTTAACAGAGAGTTGCAAAAAATTTACGTGATTTTGCCACATTCACCGACGGATTGCCAACGGATATTATCTGTCGGTGATTTTATACCGACGGCATTACCGACGGATAATAACCGTCGGTATTACACAGAGAGTTGCAACAAAAATTACAAGCTATGCCATCCTTACCGACGGGTTTTCCGTCGGTAATGCCGTCGGTAATTACCCTTGAAATTATCGACGGAGTTATTCCGTCGGTAATGTTCCTGCGGGAAACTTTTTTTTGGCGCGCGTGTATCCGTCTGTATTTTCGTCGGTGTTTCCGTCGGTGGGTGGTTTTTTTTATTTGCGACAGAATTAGCGACGGAAATGGGATTTACTAACCACTGTTATACCGACGGACGTGATCCGTCGGTGACGCCGTCGGTATTATTGTTACCGACGGATTTCATTACTGTCACCGACAGAATTAGTCCGTCGGTAAAACTGGATAATGTTGTAGTGAAACACTCGAAACCTATATAAATATATTTACAATTCTTCCAAATAAGTTTTATTTAATGCAACAATTTGTTAACAATACTATTGATGTTGCTAAAAATAGATAATTGATGTAATCTTCAGGTTAAAACATTATGAGGATCTTTGAATCCAATATTACAAGTTATTTGTATTCAGAAATGCAATAAATTAATAAAATAAATGCTACATATGCATTAAATATTTTCATAGTTTCAAAAGGTGAAAGTCGTATTATATGAGATTTGTGTATTACTGTGTTTCATGAGAGAAATCTTATATTATTCAAAGTAAATTTTTTATTAAGTGCCATGCATTTAGGAAAATTAATTTCACTCGGAGCCTCTACAAATCTATACATATGATTATAATGAAAAACAAAGCAGCACATAATGTTTATTATTATTCAAACAAAATTTCATTTAGTGCAACAATTTGTTTAACAATATTAATGATGTTGTTGAGTAAGATAATACTTGATAATTGGTGAAAACTTCATAATTAAAGCACTACAAAGTTGTTTGAATTGTATATTGCAAGTTCAAATGCAATTAATTAAGAAATTAAATGTCACATAGTCATTAAATAGTTTAAGTCTCCAAACATGTGTTGTAATCTATTTTTGAGTCCCCACAAAAAAAATACAAAAAAATAAAAAAATATAGTCGGAAGAAATCCAAAAAAATAATAGCAGTGAGAATAAGATGTTGATGCGCCTAGAAAATGGTTGAGGAGGTTCAAAAATACAAAGATTAAAATTTGACAGTATATATTGAACTGATGAGAGCCTTGTTGAAACAGAAAATTCAATTTGAGGAGAAAAGTCCAAAATCAAATGTTTATGGACTCAATTGAATTTTATTGAAGGTTTAATTAAATTTACGAAGGATTTGATTGCAAGAAAAATTAATTTGTAAGTCAATTTAGGCTTTAATTGAAAGAAATTAAAGTTCTGAGGTTAAATAATATTTTTTAAGACTTAATTTGGTCAAATCAGGTGCTTAATTGCATAACTATTAAAGTTTGATGGCCAATTAGGGACTTGATTGAAGAAATCCAAAACCAAGGATCAAACAAAAAAACCCCAAATAGAGGGACTGATTTGAAAAATTAACATTTTGGCACCTTTTTTTAAAAATAAAATGGCATGTTTTGTCCAAAACGACATCGTTTCATTGCACTATTCACTTCAAAAAACAAAACATTGCCGTTTTGAACGGCAACGTGGGTCTTCTTCCCCTGGACACGCAGAGGCAAGGGAACGAAAAGATTTTCTCCCCTGCATTTTCCTGCTCACTCTCTTTCCCAAAACCTTAAAACAAACCTAACAAAGACCCCTACTTACCCAAACCCTTACCCATGACCTACCACAAGACGAAAATGCAGAGGGGACAAGCCCTGCGGGCGGCCCTGAGACGGCTACCCAGGGGCCCCTCGGCCACCCTACCCCTGTGCCATGACTGGATAGGGGTAGTAGCCCTCTCTCCCCCTTTTCCTCCTTATAAATACCACAGGGGAGAGATCAACAAGTGGGGGGGAATAGAGAGGAACATTTGAAAACAATTGGGGGCAGAAAAAGAGAGAAAGAAGAGATGGAAGATTGCAAAACAGAGAGGAATTGTTTTGAGATATAGAGACAAGAAAAGAGAGAAAACAGAGTAGAAGAGAGAAGAATTGCCACCGCCTGCCTTCCTCATCGCCGCCACGAGAACCGCCTTGAGCCACTGTCAACAACAACTCCACCACCAGCAGAAACAGAGGAGAAACCGAAACAAAACATAGAAAAGGAGAAAGAACAAGAGGGAGGGTAGAAACAGAGGGTAAGGAAAACATAGAAAAAAGAAGCAACAGCCACCCTCAGCTCCCCAGTCCACCATGACTAGCGCCAGCAGCACCGCCTTCGATAGCAGCTCCACCATCATCAGAGACCGAAGAAGAAACGTAGAAGCGGGAGAAGAGAAACAATGAGAAGAAGAAAACACAAGAAAACAGAGAGAAAAACAAAGAAGAACCACCATCTGGAATCCCCCATCCGACACATGATTCTTTCTCAACACCGCCACTGCCTACCACATTCAACACCAGCACCGCCACCGCTGTCAGGTTAGCTTCTTCTCATTCGTCATCCCCAGCTACTCTACTGTTCTGTATGAACAGTGGAGAGTGCTCCACTATTCACTGTCCGGCCCAGCCCATAATGAGTGGGCGGGTCTGGCCAAGTCCAAATTTAAAAAAAAAAACTCATTTTGAAAATTTATGATTTTACTGCATATTTTTCTGTCCATTTTGATTAGTATCAGTTTGTATTTTTATATTGTAAGGATAAGAATCTGGTTTTCATCAAAACATTGGAAAAATTAAAAAACAATAAAAAAATATCATGTTTTCATGTAAACGACCAACTCTTAAAAAATCATATCATATTTTCAAACCATAAAAAAATAATTATGTGTTAGCATGCATTTTGGCTTTAATAACCAGTTTATTAAAGCCACCAAAACTTGGCCAATATTTTAAAAATTCCCCAAAAAATCATTTTGTTTTCTTATAGTATATAGGATTATGAATTTATATGTAAAACGTATTCCCAATATTAAAAAGATAGTTTTTTTTATTTACGTTAGAACGGTTAGGTTTTACCCGATAAGATAAGGATCTCCTTACTGAGGAGTACTTTTCTTAAACCATAGATAGACCAACAGATAGACCTTAACATATATCAGACAATTAAACAATGCATTTTACATCAGGTAGGGTGTATTTGGGGTGTTAATACCTTTCCTTTACGCAACTAGTCCTTGTGCCTGATCTCTGAGACCGGTTAGGGTTTCTAGTAACCAAAATACTAGGTGGTGACTCCAATTCCATCATTCCACTAATAAAAGTCAAGAATTCATTGTCTCCCTATATTTTCCAGACAGATACAATACTGAGAGTGGACGATCGCCGCGACGCTGCACACGTGCGAATTATGGCAACTCTGCTAGGGACCTTGTGGGCTAAGCATTGTTTTGTTTGATTTTTGTGTTTGGTTTTGTGAGTTTATTGTTAATATGCATTTTCTTTTGTTTTTTGATTATACACTTTAATTCTTTTGCATATTTGTTCACGCATTGTATAGAATTATTTCATGCATTATTCTCTTTTTATGTGAGAGTTTATACTGGAAAAATTTAAGTTAGGTTGGGGACTAACAGCTTACCTTACGACTTTTGGTCAAGGTTTAAGTTTGTGTAAACTCCAACTCTTCGCTGAGTGCTAGACTGGTGATGATTGGTGCACATGCCATCCCATTACCTACTAAGCCCCCATATTGCCTACACGAGGGTGATCACTGGGACAACAAGAGACCTTTTTTAGAGACTGAATAGTCAACCTACCCTTTTTCTCACATAAAAGAACTAGAAATTTGCCTTTAGGGTGTCTGCTCCCTATATTTTGTTTTGCATCAAAACAAGTCGTTCCTGAAAGTATCTTGGAATCAAGACTTGCGGGTGACACCATGGTTGTCACTCAGGAAATTTCCATTGCAGAGTTTGAGGAAGAATCAAAACTCTTGAGTTACGACCATGCATCACCCTTTGAAGGGCGAGTTTATCATATAGAACATACTCATATGTGTTAAACATGCATACTCGTCAGTTTGAATAAAGGTCTCTCAATTTTATTCTCCTCTCCAAAGTTAAGAGTTGCCAACATCTGACAGTGGCAAGGAAGATTCGCTCAAGCCTCCAATTCATAAACACAACCTTTTTTACAAAACTACACGGCCAAAGAACTAAAATTGTTTCAACTAACGCTTTGAAGACCGATATGCAAATACCCCATGATTTTCTTCCAGAACACATGGAGATTGTGTCATCAACAAATGAAGGGGTTCTACTTTGTCGCGCATATAATAAATCATGTTATTATGTGTGTATCCCTTCCATCCAACAATGGCAAAAGATCCCAAATCCAAAGACACGATATGATACTATAGAATTTGGCCTAATGATTGAAAGGTCAAATCCTTTACAATGCAAGATTGTGAGTTTCTCGAAGCCCAAGTTTCACTCACATAAAGAATTCTATATGTACCACTGCATTAGAGTTGAGTTTTTTGAATCAGCAACTTGGAAATGGAAGCTATTGGATGAAGTGAAGTTGCCTCATGAAGAGTCCCTTCATCGCATGACAAAAGTATCAGTGAATGGCTTACTTCATTGGCTCACTTGGAAGAAAAATGTCTTTGTATTTGAAGTGAAAAGAGAGAGTCATTGTTTGTTTCCACTTCCCTCGTTAGCCTTTGAGGGTAATGATAACAAAGATACCAGACTTACTGAATACAAAGGAAAGTTTGCCATGACCTGGATCGATAGGGAGAGCAATTTCATGGAAGTATGGATCATGGAGGATCATGACAGAAAACGATGGAGCAAGAGGCATTCGATAAACATAGAGGTTTTGATAATGAGAGAACCCCATGTAAATCCTTTGGCATTTTGTAAAGTTGATGTTGTGCTGATGGGAGAATATTTTCCTAACATGACTTTCTTCAACTTTAAGACCGAAAAAGTTGACATGTTACGATTAGGAAATGGTTTGCTCCATGAAGGCTTCCTATTCCAGTTGACCTTTGCCATCAAGAACAAATCACAATTAGTTCATTTCCCTAAGGAATGATTCACTAGATGAAATTATCTAGATGAGATGTGAAGAATTACAAGAATTTTGAAGATTAAGTTCAAAAGTTGGTGAGCAAGAGGCAGGTCTTGCGAAGGATGATAGCATTAACAAGACATCACTAATGAGGGATAACAAGACATGGATGATTGATGAAGAAGCTGATCAGAAATGTTGTTTTTTCAATCTTGTTTATTCACAATTTTGTTTGGGATCACATCTCATTATTTAATGAAATATATCTTTTCTTGGTCTTTTTTTTGTTTTGGAATCATGAGATGTTTAACATTTTATTTTAACAAAATATTTTGATGAAACTCCAACTTACGATTAAAGCTAATCAATCCTAAATGATTAAAAGTGTTTTGATTCCAGAAAAGACTTGATGTTCGTTAAAATGGCAAGAGGTGATCGAACAAATTTTGATCTTGTATACAAAAATGAACCACACCCTACATAGCTAAATTTTAGCAGTAATGACACGTAGTGGATTTAGTAGGTATGGACTCGCGAATCATTGACTCTTACAAATCCAAACCATTACACTGGAAGGGGTCAAAATTTATCGGTTCTAACTTACCTTACTTGAAATGAGGAAATGTCATTTTTGTTCACTCATTTTACAATTCTTGAAATATATCCTTTGCAATCCCTTTTGGAGCCTAGTGGATTTTTTCTTTCAAAAAAAACCCTGACCAGGATCACACCCACACTAGGGGCAATAAGAGATATGTTGTTAAAAAGGATAAAGACAAGGTTAAAGTCAATGGTAAAAAGAATGTTAAGAACAAAAATCCAACATTTGAGAAAAAGCTAAAAAAAAGACATAGACTGCGGGGCAAAAAATACCGATGTTGGTCTTTCATGATCATTTAGAGAAAGCAGTGAAGATGGGTGCTATAATTAATCATGTCACAGTTAGTAGACATAGCAAAATGTCGAAAGACAAACACTAGAAAAATACTAAGTAACAAACATGACTTTCGATATCCATGATAAAGCCCCTGATGTCATCAAGAGATCAAGATTGGTCATTCATCAAGGAAAAGTTGGATTATAACCCATGTTAAGAGAATTTTATTTTATTTTATCCTTAACATGGTTGTATGTCATTCCTCTACAATGACAACAAGAGAAAGAGTTGATGATTAGTTGATGTTGATTCTAGGTCTTTGAAACCCTCAAACACCTTTTGAGTCTATGAAATTCCTTTCTTTCATAGCCATGAACCATAGCCTGTATTACATGCTTTAAGAAGCCTTTTTTGATCAAGTAAGCAATCTGAACCGATAAATGGCGCTCTCAAAACTTGAAGAACTTTTTCATAAGAGTCATGGCTTCATGGATTAAACTACTGGTTATTATGCACACTGACATAGCAAAATGTCGAAAGACAAACACCAGAAAAATACTGAGCAACAAACATGACTTTTGATATCCATGATAAAGCCCCTGATGTCATCAAGAGATCAAGATTGGTCATTCATCAAGGAAAAGTTGGATTATGATGACTTGAGCATTTTGTTTCTTTGAAATTCACAAAAGATCATATCATCACAGACCATCATAAGATATACCCAAAACCAGAGATTACAATTGACACATAGAAACATAGAAAAAAACAATTTTAATCTTACAATGGGTCAATTTCTGTTTTCAAAATACAAGACACTCAAATGACTGTATATTTTGAATGACATGTGTTGGGTCTTTGACTAAAAAGCTTGATTTTCAAAAGATCTTTTCCAAAACCGACATCTCTCTGATTTCATTTCAACAATTAGACATGAATAGACATGATCTTTGAAATATGAGATTTGATTCGAGAATAAGAAAGATTGTTAAACAAGAAGAACATCGATTGAGTTTGTAAATTCTTGGATAGAAATGACATCAACATTTCTCGACACTACTTAAAAAGTGGAGCAGCCAGAGGCAATATATTGGACCGTGAAAAAGAAAATCAGATCAGCTGGGAAGCAATGAAAGATGATCAAATGATGAATCAATCAACTAAGGACAATGAGGTTTAAAGAAATATAATCAATGAACAAGCACATTCAGATTATACTGGGGGCAATATTGTTCAAATATAATCATGATCTAAATGAACTCCAACAATAATTAAGAGTAAAGATGTGCCTGAAGGACATCTTCATATTGTTATTTGGGTTTACCTCTGAAACGTGGCTATAACTCTTGAAAGATGTTATGACATAGCTCTTTTTGAATTAATGTCAGAAAGATGCACACCACCAATACTGACTATGGGACAATGTTGCACTAGAAGGACATCTTCATATCGTTATCTTAGGTTTATCCTTTGAAACATAGCTATGACCCCCGACAGATGTTATCGCATGATTGTATTTGAATGAATGTTTGCAAGATGTATACCACTAAGACTGATTGTGGGACCATCTATTGTGAAGCTCAAATGTGCACTTCACCATATGAGTATGGGTGATAAAAGCAACATCATTGATAAGGCCGAGACATTTATTTTCATAATCTAATTAGATGAGCTGAGAGGAATCTATTGAGAAGAACACTAAGCATACAATTATGAGCCTTTTACTATAAACTATGAGATGCATGTCTGGACGACCTGATAATTCCACGAAAGACGCACATAACTAATCAAAGAACATTTCTTGAGAGAATCCAGGAGATGAATGATTTGTTAAACTCCTTCATGATGAATCGAACAACACCAAACTTGGAGGCATGGTCAAGCTTAAGAAACAATGAAAGCAGTAATAGTCATGGACAACCCAGAATGGGCATTGCACTTGCATCTGAGTTGAAGACTAGCACACAGATGAGCCGATGATCAGAAGAACAAAGAAGGCTTTGGATAGCAAATAAAGGCACCCTATGACAATGGAGCGTCAAAGAGAGGGGGACCTATATTTCAAACCAAGTAAGGATGCATGCATGTCATCTAACCTCAAAACATTACATCAAATATTTTTGAATTGTTACAGGAAAAATTCTCAATGTAGTACAGTAAGATTGTAGACAAAGAAAGAATCATTGAGTTGATGAATAACAAAGAATCATGGTTTTGACCCTAGAACGGGAAGAAGATGAGATATGCCTTACAATTAGAACAATATCAAAGAAATGAGAAGATCAACCCCGCAATCGAGAATTATTAGGTCAATCTTGCAATTAGAAAGCACCAAGTTTTCCAACTATGTCATCAGGAAAATCCAGTTAATTTCAGTCACTAGGAAGGACAAATGTCAACCTTGCAATAAGGAAAAACCGATGTCAATCCTACAAAATCACAAAAAAAGCATCAAGTGAAAAGCTTGATCAAACTTCATCATAAAAAGAAAAGAGAGAAGAACCCTACCATTAGGAAATTCTCAAAAAGAAGAAAGAAGCAAGTTCAAACCCTGTCAGCAGAAAGAACACACAGGATTTTGGTTCTAGTTAAAGGGGATCGCCAAAAGGGATCTCAGGTTAGCCCAACCATACCTTGACTTTGGTTCTGGTTAAAAGGGATCGCCATAAGGGATCTCGGGTTAGCCCAATCACACACATGTTTTTGGTTCTAGTTAAAGGGGATTGTCAGAAGGGATCTCAGGTTAGCCCAACCACACACAGGATATTGGTTCTGGTTAAAAGGGATTGCCAGAAAGGATCTCAGGTTTGCCCAACCATACCTTTACTATTGGTTATAGCTAAAGCAGATCACCAGAAGGGATCTCAGGTTAGCCTAACCACACACAGGATTTAGGTTCTGGTTAAAGGGGATCGCTAGAGGGGATCTCAAGTTAACCCAATCGCACACAGAATTTAGCTTTGGTTAAAGGGAGTCGCCAAATAGGATCTCAGGTTAACCCCGCCATATATAAAATTTAGCTTTGGTTAAAGAAAATCACCAGATGAGATTTCAGGTTGACCGAGCTACACAAACTTTAATTCGGGTTAAAGGGAATCACTACGTGGGATTTTAGGTTAACCCAATCAAAGATAGTAGCACCGCCATCGACAGCAGCTCCACCATCATCAGAGATTGAAGAAGAAACGTAGAAGCAGGAGAACAGAAACAAGGAGAAGAAGAAAACACAGGCAAACATAGAGAAAAATGAAGAAAAACCACTGTCTGAAATCCCCTGTCCGCCGCGTGATTCTTCCTCAACACCACCACTGCCTGCCGCAGTCAACACCAGCACCGCCACCACTACCAGATCAGCTTCTTCTCCTTCGTTGTCCCCGGCTGCTCCACAGTTCACTGTCCGGCCCAACCCAAAATGAGCGGGTCGGGTCTGGCCTAGTCCAAATTTAAAAAAAAATTGAAATTTTGTGATTTTCCCGCATATATTTTCTATCCATTTTGATTAGTATCGGTTTGTATTTTTATACCGTAAGGATACGAATCCGGTTTTCATCAAAATGTTGCAAAAATTTTAAACAAAATATCTTGTTTTCATGCATACGGCCAAGTCTTAAAAAATCATATCGTATTTTCATATGACAAAAAAAAAAATATATATATATATATATATGTTAGCATGCATTTTGGCTTTAATAACCAGTTTATTAAAGCCACCAGAACTTGGCCAATATTTTAAAAATTCCCTAAAAATTATTTTGTTTTCTTATAGTATCTAGGAATATGAATTTATATGTAAAATGTATTCTCAATATTAAAAAGGTATTTCTTTTTTATTGATGTTACTTAAACCATAAACAGACCAACAGATAGACCTTAGCATATATCAGACAATTAAACAATGCAGCTTACCTTAGGTAGGGTGTATTTGGATTGCTAATACTTTCCATTTACGCAACTAGTCCCTGTGCTCGATCTCAGAGACCAGTTAGGGTTCCTAGTGATCAAAATACTAGGTGGCGACTCCTACTCATCATTCCACTGATAAAAGACAAGAATTGCTTGTCTTCCCATATTTGCCAGACTAATACAATACTGAGAGTGAACCATCACCGCGACGCCGCACACGTGCGACAACATGAAAGTCATATTGTATGGAATTTGTATGATGTGTTTCTTGAGAGAGCTTATACTATTCAAAGTAAGCTTTTATTAAGTGTAAATTATTTTAAATACTAATAATTTTACTTAGAACCTCTATAAATCTATACATATAATTAAATCAAATCATATAATTGTTTTTAAAAATTATTTGATTGCTGTCTTACACCTCTATTATTGTGTAATTAAATAAAACATGATTTCATAAAATAAAGTTGTTAGAACTGACTGAGGAATTTGTTTGGTGGGTTTACTCAGGTCGATCTAAGATATCATCGTCTCAATATTTGAAGAACAATGTTAAAACGCTGATGTCTTCAATTTTTTCTAGTCAGACTAGATTTTTACTAGATCGATTGGATCAAACTTTAACTTACTTAGATGATCGGATCATATAAAAGTAAAATCTAACCCAATTTAGCTTAACACCTAAGGCAGGAAAGGGCTCAACTCAAAATATCTTTGATTTTAATTCAAATTCATTAAAACATTAACAACACCTGTAAAAACATTTTTCTATTTGCAATCAAATGTAATTTTTTATCAGACCTACAATGGAGCTTGGTTAAGTTAATTATGGATTGCAATAATATTTTTTTTACCCAGATCATCTTACTTCTTTTTTTTTTCAAATTTTGTCAAGAAATACTGCTAAAACACATATTAGCAACAATTATATTTTTTTATATATATATTTTTAAAAATTAATCCAACCTCATGCAAAACACGTGCCACTAGCTAGGTTAATTTAAAGCACCACTTGCTCTTCGGTATTGGAGAGAATGTAGTCATCATATGTAGATTCTGTTTGGAAAACTAATCTTCGAAGAGATTAGGAGCTGGATGTCTTCCTCTTCCTCTTTTTTAATATTTATCTATATCATATTCCTCTTGTCTTATTCTTCACCACTGTAAAGGGATAATTGAAAGAAAGAAAAAAAACATTGTAAAGTTTTTTTGTGTTTTTACTTTCCCGTCATATATAGTTCTAAAAAATACATTTAACACTACCAGAAAACCGATAAATACAAATAAAAATATCGAGGGAATATTTAACAAAAGCAACAAAGCTAAATCATGGAGATTAAAAATGAATAATTACTAAGAATTCCCCAAGAATCAAGATTCATGAGAGTGTTACGTATCTGGATGACAGAATAGTGGGAGAAGTTGCAACAAGAAGAAGACTACTATGGGGAGGCAAGAAGGAGTGGGAAGTATAGACGTCAGGAGCACGCAACTTGCTTGTTGCGATGTCGCGGTCGTACAAATTAATTACCCTAGCTTTAAGCACAACACACAAGATAGTATAGAGCAAGCAAGGGGTCGATCCCACGAGGAAGTTCAAGTTAGATTTTTATGCTAGATGATATGCAATTTGGGGGGGTTTGGACGTTATCTAGGCTAAAGCAATAGAAAACAGAAAACTATCAAATGAAATTTAATAAAATCAGAAAATTATCAAGAGAACAAACCTTGGTCACAAGTATACATCCACCTACAGAAATCATAACTGATCATGGAAACGAAACATCAATTTATATTCTGAATATTTATCTCTTCTTAACATTGGTTAGTTAACGGATCCGTCGTATAACTAACCCTAACCATTAAACAACCACAGTGTCCGCACTAGTAATTTAATTTAATGGCAGCCTTAAGAACTAGATAAGTTGATTAATCAAGAAAACATAACTGTCCGCAGTCTATGTTTGAT
>Ga0325411_1007269_pt1 | contig 12083 bp, 5 predicted proteins | sample PopdelMetagenome_13_FD_206181 | JGI IMG/M metagenome (GOLD analysis project Ga0325411, IMG submission 206181) | Populus deltoides microbial communities from Bellville, Georgia, United States - Xylem-PdIQD-R4 | ecosystem: Host-associated > Plants > Phyllosphere > Stem > Wood/Secondary xylem... | reverse complement strand
CACAACCACAATAATAACCGCAATTTCAATCCTCTCGGTGGCTGTATCTCTCCAATATTTCGGTTTTCTGCTGGAATCCTTCCTAGAGTCCCTTTTCTTGGGTTTCAAGGCTGGTTGTTGCAGTGAGAGCGGCGATGGAAGCTGTGACAAGCAAAATGAAGAGGATTATCATTTTAAGTACGGTCATGATGGTTTTTATACGGTCAGGGCAACTACTATCCTTTGGCAAAGCATCAGACGGTCAGGATAATTAAGTGTTTAAACCGTCCTTCCAAAATAAAAAGATAAAAATATCCTTCATTATAAAGATATAAGAGTTAATTTTCTGGCATTTTATATGAAAATCCAAAAAAAAAAAAACCTTTTAAAATATTAAAATGATATTATTGCAAAGATTATTCCACTCTCGACCATTAACTTATGAATTTTTTTTAAGGATAAAATAATAAAAATATTATTCCCGTCCACGTTGTGTGTTGAGAAACAATATTTTTACCATGTATTCGTTTTTTACTGTAATTGTAATATTGCTATACCTGACCTAAAATTTAGGAATATCTTTAAAGTCTGAAACAATTACATTTATGCCACATACTATATATAGAAAGCTTAGGGTTTCTCCTTCACCCTTCTCACTCTTCAGCCGGCTGTCAGACCGTCTCTTACTCTCTCGTCTCGATTTTTGAAATCGAGTGGGAAAGTCCATTGTAGCACCTGCATTCCTTCCAGCCAGGTTGGAAACTAATCTCTTCTCTTAGCTTTGTTTCTCTGCCCTTTTTGCATTTGTTTTTGTGTGCTTGCGATTGCCTATTTGACAATAAAATGAATTCTTATTTCAATTACCCAAAACTACGATGCGTTTTGCTCTTTATTTTCCTTCTCTAATTTGAAATTTTCATTCCCTATTCCTCTGAACTTAGATTTGTAGTTTGTTTATGGAAACACTTTGTGGAATGTATTGTTAGATTCATATATGGTGTCAATAGTGAAATGGGTACGCTAACTTATTGTTTAGTGGATTATGTAGAGGATATGTTCGATGAAATGCTCGTTAGAGTGGGTTTTTGATATCCGTTGTGCTTTGTTTCAGGTGATTGATATAAAAAATAGTTTCTTGATAAGTGTTTCTTCCTCTGTTTTGATATCTAGTTTAAGGCTATTCGACGTGGCTGCTGGCAGAAAATCAATTTTCGATGGCTTGAATCACAAATAAGCTAGCGAAGGAGTCCCGAGGCTTTTTAACAAGTCCCGTTACATTTCCTTCTCTTCAAGAATTCAACTGTGAGAATTCATACACGTATTCTATGAATTCTGTTAGTTGATTTGCTAATCTTTTATTGTTGCATATTTAAATTTAAATTTAAATTTAAATTGGTAGTATCGTCATTCCACTTCTCCCATGTAACCTTCCTCTTTCTTCCTCTCCTTGAGACAATGTCAGGAGCTTTTTGAAGCCATGACTGTTATACATGACCGGGAATAATGGTTTGTTCATAATCAATGATTGCAGTTGCTCGTCATCTTGTTTTTCTTTTAATCAGCCTTAGCTTCTGCTGATCGTGTTTCATCCATGCTTTGAATGTTTTCTATGCTTGTATTGTTCTTTTATTATAACATGATATTATCGGTTAACTGATTAATTAATAGAGTTAACTAACTAATTAACAAAATAAAAAGCAAAAATGATAAAGATATAGAAAGCATTTACCTGATGAAATCACAAGTAGAATCAGCAGCAGCGGTAAATGCAGTGATGCACATTGAGACGTGCCATCTTTCTTTGCTCGTTTCTTTTTAGGAGGTAGAAGATTTAAAATGTACCCAGCATATAAAGTAGAGTGGCAAAGAGTACATGTGGAGGGAGGGATAGTAAAATCAAAACATTAGTCCATTCTAGGAAGGCTTTAGGGCAAAGCTAGATGATTCTTTTCCTAATCCTTTCATGCAATTTTATTCCGGTTCCGTTCATTCCTTTTTTTCTCTACTTTAATTTCCAGTTCCATGTATCAAAGTGATCAGTGGATCTGTATAAAAAAAAAGAAGAAAGAGCCATAAGCAGACTTTTGTATTGGGTCGGCCTATGGGTACCTGAATGGTACCAAAACTGATCAGGTCGAGTTTGGATATCCAAAACCCATACCTTTCAGGTTCTGGGTTGTGTATAGATAGTGGTTTTGGGTTCAGGTATTGATAGTTCCAAAACTCGACCCTTAGGTACCCAATTTCATCCCTAGGTATCTCTTTAAATCGAGGATGATCAACGCTGCTCAAACAACCTTTCAATCAGTTTCAATATTTGAGGGACTAATATATAAATTTTGATATACTAAAATGACTCATTTGTTATTACAACAAATTAAAAAAAAAATCAAAAACAAAAAAAGTCAAGTGTGATTTCTATTCTGCCAGCCATCCATCCATCCCAAACTGACCAAAACATAATAATAATAAAAAGAAAACCCTAAAAAACCAACATGTATTTTCCTAAACTTTTCGAGCTTTGAAGAAGTTGACTGATTGATTGGTCAATTGAAGTTAGCCAACCAGAAGCAGAAGCAGCAGTCATGGCGTATGCTTCTCATCTAATTAAGCATTCAAAAAAGGTATTTATTCTTATCAGATCTCTTTATTATTATTTGCATAATGTTTCATGTTTTGTATTTTTAAATAATAATAGTAAATTGAATTTCTGGATTATTTTTTTTGTAAAATTAATTGCATGCATCCTCCCTTTCTCTCTCTCTTTTTTTTTTTTGAATTCAGGATTCAGTTTTTATTTTCTGTATTTATTTTGTGGAAAACACGAATTTTCCTTCTGATTTTTCTGTTTTTAATTAACTTATGATTTATAATTTTTTACTTTTATTTTTGTGGTTTCGGCAGTTACGAAATGTTTCCAGCTTAATGCGGCATGAGCATGCTGGATTGGTGCGTTGGTTATCAAATGATTTTCACCTCTCCAGTGGTAAAAGAAACGGTATGTAAATAATCTCTAGCATTCATAGGAAATCATTTAAATCTGTTGGTGATGGTTGTGATCAAGTATTTTTATTTAGTTGCTGATTTTGTTTGACTGCCAAGAGTTACTACTGCACTTCAGATGCGTAATTTTTTTTATATGATTAGATATGTATAGATTTTGATTTAATTGGTAAGAAAATGTGAATGGCTGATGAGGTTTAGGAATAAAAAGATGACAAGTGAGAAGTGCATGTTAAGGGATTTGGATTTGTTTTGTATTGTTGCAGTGAGTGTTTTTCAACGGAAGTTAAGTGTGGTGTTGTTGAAAGTTTTGATTCTAACTGTTTCCTTTTCTTTCTTCATTCCTTGCGGTGATGTATTCTTTTCACAGTTTGGTATAAAAACACAAGTATAGGTGGTGCATTTTTATACACAAGTGCTTTCAGAAGTAAATTGATTGTTAATTTACTTACTTGATGCTCTTTTTTGTAGTTATTGAGGAGTTAAATGTGCAAGAAAACATGAACTTTGACAATGGGATTTCTAGGCCCAACTTGAAAACCACCTGGGCGAAACAAGCTGACGTTATCAAAGAACCTTATATGTGCTCTCCCCTCCAGAACCTACTTCTTTATTTCCCAGGTATAGCATTTCTTAGCATGGTTTCTGTTTCCTCAGCACAATTTCTAATTAGGGTGTCCATTTATCTAATAACTCAAGTACCCTTATATATATATAGGAAAAGGTGAAAATCAATTAGATTTAAGACCCAAATAGCAAAGTGTGTGCCCTTTGACCTTGTGAAATTAGTGATTAAATATCGAGGGTTAAGTGGAGTAATGCTCATGAGATTGGTGCTATAAGTTGGAAGACCTGGAATCTATTACATTCAGATGCAAGAAACATTTGACATGTTTAAATAACAAAAGTGTTGTTTGTCATTTGCTCCATCAAACTTGTTCAAATCAAGAGGGTGCTGATTCTGAATAATAAGACAATTGAGATTGATGATGATTTGTTGAGTTGTTTGCAAATTAAAAAGATCAAAGTGATTTTGTAAAATAAGCTATATTTTTCTAAAAATTGGTGTTGTTTTTCTGTAGGATGTGTTTCTGCAGATGAAAGTGGCAACCGCCTGTTCCTTTCTGACAGCAATCATCATCGTGTTATTGTATCTGATGGCAATGGAAAGATTCTGGATTCGGTATGTATAACTGTTACATCAAATGAGTTAAAAATAGATGCAATGTGAAATAATGGATTTACATAAATCTAATTTTATCTGTTTGGATGAGGGAAAAATTAGAGTACACATGGCAAGAATATCTTGGAAAAGATACACATGGCATAAATCTACTAGGAGGAAAACTGTCTAACTGGCAAAATGAAAGCTCTACAATGCTTGAGGTTTCCATTTTACATATTTTTGTTGATTATCGATATTGATTGATTGATTGACAAATCTTGTTGAATGAATACTGATATTCTACTTGAATTTATTCACTGGTTGGAAATTATAGTATTCATCAGCCATCCCCAAGGATGGTCAAGCACGGACTCCTAAATAGTGGTTTTCAAACCTGGCAATAAATAACTCAACCCATTTCTTTGTCTGTCATGCAAGTGATAAGGTTTAATAGTTTCATCCGTAGATATTTGGGCATTGCAGAACTCAATAGATATCACCTCAAGAGTTTTAGTGATTTTCTTGCACATCTTTCTCTAATGCACCATATTTATCCTTATTTTGTAGTTGCATTATGATTTGTGAAAAGCTCAAATGAATGTAAAGATAAAGTTTGAATTTAGACTTACATTTTTCATACACCAGATTGGTTCTGGCCCTGGATTTGAGGATGGAGAATTTGAGTCTGCCAAGCTAGCGCGTCCTGCAGCTTCCTTTTATGATGATGAGGAGGATTGCCTGTATATTGTAGATTCAGAAGTATGCATTCAGAAGCTTTTGAATCATGATTTATGCTATGGTGAAGTTTGGCGTGCCCCTCAGGATAGGTTTTTAAATTAAATATTGAATTTCAATATCAATATGGGTTTAAAAAGATAATAACTTCTTGTTAAGGGCCCCCTTTATTTTGCGTAGAATATTTTTCAATGTTTGGCTTGCAAAATGTTTTCCTGTAAAATGTTTTCCATGTAAAATATTTGTTAGTGGTGGTGAAAGAGGATGTGGTGGTGGTGGTGAGATTTAGATAATAGTTGAAATAGTTGGATGACATTATAAGCGGGTTATTATTTGAAAATTATTTTACCTAATTTCATGAGCTAAAAATGTTTTCTAGCAAATGAACTAATTGACCAGTTTTTCTATAAAATACTTTACGTGAACAAACACTAGAAAATATTTTCCGGAAATAAACACGGGAAAATCTATTAAACGTTTTCCTATAAAATATTTTACGCAAAATAAACGGACTCTAAATTTGTCAACATGTTATCAAGAAAGTGCTTGACATATAATTATGCTATTTTTAGATTTTTCACTTATTATTTAATTGAATTGGTTCTTTTCTGTTAAGAACCATGCCATCAGGAGAGCTGATCTGGAGAGTCGGGTTTTAGAGACAGTTTATCCAAAAAGCTTCAGTAAGAAAAATAATAGTATTTGGACCTGGATTATGGATAAGCTGGGTTTTAGAATCAATGTCGATGCAAGATCTGAAGAATTTGATTCACAGCCTCTGGTGTTCCCTTGGCACCTGTTGAAGTCCATGGATAATACTTTCTTAATCATCAGCCGTAGGTAAGGAAGGGTGTTTGTCTTATGGTTACTTATTAATAATAAGCAACAAATGCCTCTTTCAAATTTTTGCATTCCTTTTCAGTTTATTGGCTCTGTCTGCTTTAAATTTTGTTTTGCTTTATTTATTTTTTTCTGCAAGCTTTTCTTTGGAATGTGTCTCTGATATGTACTGGTAGTTCCTTGGAATATTCTTCTGTTTGCCTATGCTAAATTTCTCTTTCTGCCAAACATGTGAAACTAAGTGGTGAAGTTTTCTAATTAATTTGAGCAAAACAAGTAATGACCACTTACAAGGGAACTGTGTGATGCTTACAAACCATTATGGGGGAACATACAAGGTGTCATGGTTAAGGAAAAACAGTCAGAAAGGTCCAAAAAGAAGTTAGAAACAAAGCAAACCTCTATTATTATAGATGTTTGCTTGGATCTCTCTCTGCACTATATGAGGGCTTTTGGAAGTTGTCTCACTTTCCTTGTTATTCCCTCTCCACAGTTCATGTATTACCCAGATCAGAGGGGTGAAGACAAAATATTTCTACAAGTTGGAATCTTATTGTCTTCAAAAGCATGTCTATTTATTGTACTCTGTTGATGCACCACATCAAACCAAATAGCACAGACTTCCATCCCAAACTTTAGTGCTATATAGAAACTAATTTTAGAAGGTTGCAGGGTTCACTGTTGCAGGGAACAATATTCACAACTTTATAAGTTGGCTCTCTATCTGTTTGGTTTTTGCATAAATAGAAATATGAAGCTTTAGTGTTTGGATCTATTTCATGTCGGATGATCATTTTGATTCTGTTTAGTCTGTCATGAAGTTTTGTTTGTATTTTCAGCTTTGAAACTCTGTGGGTCATAGATTTAGTGTCAGGAGAGATGAAAGAATGCATCAAAGGTTTGTTGTTTTTCTAGATTTTTTTATTTTTTCATAATACTCTGATGTTCATGTCTAATATTTGCTTATCAAAATTCTGTAAAGGATTTCCCAACATTTTGGAGACTTGTGGACAGTTGATCGCAGGGAAAATATCCCTTTTGAAACAGCTACCAATTGATTACTTGAAACAGCAGACTGATGTCAACTGTTCCCTGAAGGAATTTCCATATGCTACTCTCGTATCAAACTTAACAACCTTTGAGAATGACATTGTCTTGTGTGACACAGGTAGAGCAAATTCTGTATTTTCTTCATCTTGATGTTCATCTGCTGTGGTTTTGGTTTATTACTCATTTCTCCCTTAATCTCCTGAAGTTGCACATAGGGTTCTTAAAATAAGTAGAGAATCCGGTGCCTGTTCAAACTTACAGTTATCAAATTTTGGGATTCTTGGATTACCTTTCTGGCTATCATTCCCTGTGGAGAGAGTTTATTCTGCGTGAGTATTAGTACTGTATTCTGCAAGGTAGCTTCTTTCTGAATTCAAATCGAATTCTTCTTAAAAAATGGTGACTTCACTTTCCTTAAGACAGTAGTTTGCTGAAGAGAATTTCCTTTAAATTTTTTATGCTGTGATATTTGTTCCTTTTTGGCTAACATGCCAGTTGCATGTAGACCTGTTTCAAACCACTGATATTTTGCCCATGTTTTTGGCTGATTAGTGCTGGAGCATCGGCCGATCATATTGAGCACGTCAGCTTGTTACCAGGTATTTGCTGTTTAGTTTGATTAATTTCTGTGTTTACGATGTGAAATAATCTTTTGCACCATTCATCACTATCATAAAACATATCCACCTCAATATCAAGAGATTTTAGATCCTTCGATACCATTTCCATCTGTGCTATTTTAGGTCTTCCTCTTCCCCTCTTCCCCTCTTCCCTCCTCCTGTCAAACCATCACTTAACCAAGGACCCTCTGTTGGCCTATGCTGGATGTGGCCAAGCCATCTTAATTTCCCTTTTATCACCCATCTCCAATGTGCGCTGCGAGGCCAGATATGTTCATTTATAATCGTATCTTGGGTTAATAAAGTTTTCCATGACTAAAATTTAGTTGGAGTATCTTCTGCCCTAGGTTTCATTCTGCTTCTGTGCATGCTACATCTCCTTCAGGAATTTGGTGTTGAATAAAAGTTCTCAAATGACATGGCATCTTGGCTTTCCGTGTCAAACATCAACACTAAAAATACAAATGATAGTTGAACTGTTTCTAAATTTTCTAATGAAATGCATTACACATAATATAACCACAGCTGCTCTGTGGATGACGTGCACACTTTGACACAACCTTGATTTTACTTGAAAATCAAATAAATTTCTGCTTGCAAGGTTCAGGTTTCAATTTTCAGCTACTGACTGATCATGATCTTGGTGGAACAAAGATGTAGGCAGTTTTATTTTTGTTTCCGCATACTTCTGCACTCCTGAAAATGAAACATGTCTTTGCTTGCTTTGAAATCCAAAGAAGCTGAGCCGCTTTTGTGTTTGCCATTCCACAAATATTTCAATCACAAGAAGACTTGTTTTGTTTTTTCTTTTTTTATTCCTGACTGCACCTAGTGCTCGAAAAAACTCTGCTGTGTGCAGGCAGCTATCTTGTTCTCATTCAAACACATAAAGATAGGAAAACCATGCAGGCAGGCTGCTGCATGCGGCTATACCGATTTACATCCCTAGTTGGTGCCTTTATATATTCATGCCACAAACCATGAAATAATCTGCCATGGCTTGTTTTCTGGTTTATGTAACAGGAAGGGTTGACATGAGGTTAAATATAGACATCCCTATGGATACCGAGCTTGTTGAACCATTACAAGAAGGATGTATATGGCGCCAGGCAAGAGGGTCTGCTACAGTAATATTAGGAGCAGAAGATGTTGTGGGATCCTCAGAGAAGGTTCCTAGTTGCAGAGTGTTGTTTTTTTTTTTTTTTCTGCCTTACCTTCCATATCTTGCTTTTGCTTTTGATCTTTTGGCGCAGTAGTCCTCTACTTCCAGTCCCTCAGTAGTTTTTGGTGTATTCAGGCTGGTGTTTCCCAACAGTGGTATGATGAATTGGATAATCTGGCATTTTCAACACCTGGATTAGAGATGGCTACTGAAGAGGATAATGCAACCTCTGATGTCAATTACCAGGATGAGAGACTCCATATTGATTGTGCTGTCAACACTAGTCCCGGGACAAGTGAGGTATATTTGGTTTGTTCTTTGCTTGATCGCTTGCTTTCGACATGTCCTTCATTCTATTTTTTTTTTGTGCTGACTTATTGTTTCAAATTAGTACTAATATCTTTATTTTATCTGCAATAACAGCTTATTATACATGCGGCACTGTATCTAAAACTAAGAAGGCATCTTGATCTGGAAGAGGGTGGACAGCAGAAATATGCCGCGAGGATAGCTGATATTTTGAACCCTGGAAGAGGTGAAGGACTGGAAAAAGATTCATGCATTCAGCTCTTGTTAAAATCAAACTGTAATTTGAGAGACCTCATCTTTGTGAAACCCTTGCATTTGAGGATAAATTTGGATACCCTGGATCACCCAAAAGCTGATAATTCAAAAGATATCATCTTAACAGACTCTGCCATTGAAGTCAATGTATCTCTCTAGACATGATTGCTGCTGTGAAAACTCGAATATCCTTGTCACAAATTTTGGAAGGTTCGACTTTTGTCACTCAAAAGCTTGCGTTCATGCATACAGCAAGACCCTCCTGAGGGAAAGAGGAAAAATTAAATTAACACTTAGCAGGGATCCTCCATTGCAGGGCATGTCCATTGTGTCGTTGTGTTTTTGTCATAAATTCAAATGTAAAAGGAAAATCAATAGATAGGAATTCAAAGTTCAATCTGATTGTTGTACTGAGAAGAACAGATCATAAATAGAAAGAAAAGAAAGAAAGATGGGATTTGGTGAACACTCGTAGAATTGAAATCGTTTCTAGTCAAACCCTAATGTTTCAAATGGAATGTTGATGTCGATTCGTTAAGCTTGATGCACCGTGGTTTGACATTGTGATATGAGAGGGTTGAAAACTACTGTTACGAGTTGACCCGGAATCCTCCGCCAAACTCACTAGTGGAGTTTGCTAGGCTACTCGGAGCTCGCCCATGGTAGTAAAATTGAGGATGTGAAATAATTGGACAGTTTTTGTGTGGAAATTTGTGATTGAGAATTGAGATTGGAAAGCTAGCAAAAGCTTTTGATCACGCAGGTTAATTATCCAGATCAAGACCAACAAGCTTTTATCTTATTAATCATGGTAAAAAAACCCGGATTGGCTCAATAAGTCAACCTAAAACCTAGCTGAGTTTAGACTTAAATTGGTCTGACTTGAAAAAAATAAAATAAATAAAATTAACTGGTCGGTTAAAAAACCAGGTTAAGATTTGATCAATCTGAACCTGACCTGATCAAAATCTAACCTTTAACCAGGTTGAATTTTTACGTGGTTTTGCCCTCTCCGACCCAGGCCAGTTTTTACAAGTAAGGTATTTATCAATTTCTGTCAACATTGCTGCAACCTGCAAATTACTGTTACTATTCAAAACATGCTTCCATGCAGTGATGGTGGTATTATGTGTTATTTTCCCTTCTGATCCGACTACAAATGTTCATCAAAGTATCTTCACATCATAAAGTCACAACTCAATTCACCTCAAATTACACGTTCAAGATTCAGATGAAGAACAGGGGGCGGCGCTGCAATGAGCTGAAAGCCACCATAATATTTTTATTCATCAACATTCAATTTCTATCTAGGCGGAAGCATTGACTGCAATTTTCAACCCCCAGTCACAGTGACTGGGGAGACTGCATATAAAATAGTTTTGTCCCTCCTTCAGCTTGATCGTATCTTTTCCACTTGTGTAAGTGCTGGAGCTCGGAGAAACCGTGCAGCCATCGTAGCCATCGACATCTACAGTGGCCACATCATGCAATGAAGGATCGTAGTTGAAAACTGTTCATCAAGAAAACACAGCACTGAAGTTAATATAGTTACCATAACAATTATAGAAGACAAATAATTATAATTATGTGGTGGTTCTCAGCATTTTACTCAGGCTGTCGCCGGCCTTGAACTTTTTCCCATCTGTCCAACTCTGGATGTTGAAAGTCCAGCCTGAGGTGTCACCGACGGTGAAAGTAGCTGCCTTGGCGATGGCGATCTTGAATTGGAGTGATAGAATGACAAGAAGAGTACTAGCCAGAACTACGCCGATCGCACTGCATCTTCCCTGGCGAGCCATTTCAGCAATTACCAAGAATTAATTGATTCTTGAAAGCGAGCGCGGGTGAATCCTGAAGTGCATGCTTGAGTTATTTTTATAGAGAGTTTTGTAGACAGGAACTGTTGATAATGTTATGTTTTTTTAAAAAATCAATTGGATTGAAGAGTTTTTGAAAGTGTAGTTGTGTTTTTTTTTTAAGTATTTTTTATTAAAAAATATATTAAAATAATTTTTTATTTTTAAAAAATTATTTTTAACTTCAGCATATCAAAATGATCTGAAAATATAAAAAAAATATTAATTTGAAGTAAAGAAAAAAAATAAAAATATCTTCATTTTTTTTTAACTTCAGCATATCAAAATGATGTGAAAATATAAAAAAATATTAATTTGAAGTAAAGAAAAAAAAATATTAATTCCTAAATTAAACCAGGGATTTGTTTTTTTTAGTTATCTTCGTTTTTTTTTTCTAGATATGCTTTAAAATATTTATTTAATTTGATTTTAATTAATTAGGTTGATTTAACTAGCTAGTTTGTATGTTTTTTTTCATATTAATTTTATAAATTATTGAACGTCAGAATCTACAAAAACAAAATTATCTCTATACTTTATGATTATAGCGTTAGGGCTTAAAAAACTCAAAATGTTTTCTTTCGCTGTCCGCTGCATAAAGGCAAGAAAGGTCAGTTTTCGGGTATCAAATACCCGCCCGTGAACCTTTCCCAATTTCTTTAATAGCTTGTGGGTCAATGTTATTTTTATTAAAAAAAATAATTAAACTAAAATTATTTCTAAATTTGCATCATGTTGTTAAGTAAATAAATTATTCCTAATTATCTTGTCTATTCTATCATTTTATTTTTAAAAAATTAAAAATTCATTTTAAAATTGTTTTAAAAACATATTTATTTTTATATTTTTATCATTATTTATGCTGCCTAACATTTTTTTTTATCCCTTTTATATTTGTCCTTTTTAAGGCAATATTTATTTTGTTATATATATGGGTTGAAATTGCATGATTGCAAGGCAGGCAAGGACAGGAGTAGCATAGTATTTTAATTTTGCAATCACTAAGTACAATCTCAAGATTCCAATTACAACAACGTCCTTTTCTTCCTGTGTCTTCACATGCTAACCAAAGAAGGAAATAGATGGAGGAGAATCTCTTCTCAAGACAA
>Ga0325411_1007266_pt1 | contig 12087 bp, 5 predicted proteins | sample PopdelMetagenome_13_FD_206181 | JGI IMG/M metagenome (GOLD analysis project Ga0325411, IMG submission 206181) | Populus deltoides microbial communities from Bellville, Georgia, United States - Xylem-PdIQD-R4 | ecosystem: Host-associated > Plants > Phyllosphere > Stem > Wood/Secondary xylem... | reverse complement strand
ATATAAATGAGCTTAATTAAAAACGCAAATAAAATAATGAATGCATCATGAATTAATCCAAACACAACTTACACGTCAGCATAAATTTGTGATTCAAAAACTCAGAAAATAAATCACAAAATTATTCGAACCACAAATAAATCATATATGTGGATTTATAATTGACCTTTACGGGTTGTCAAAATCAGCTCGAACGGACCGAAGAGATTTGAATGAGGAGAAAATGTGGCTTAGAAAACACAATATTAGCATATATTGTTCGCGTATGCAATGTGTGGTTAGCTTTTGAGCATCGATTCCACGCGCTGCCATGCCAAGGAGGCGCGTTGACAACATCACATGATGCTCCCTTTCCCCTTCTTTCTTTATGCATTGTCGGTCACCTCCACTAGAAGATGGGAGATCAGTGGCTGCAAGGTTGAAGTTTGTTGCCGGGAAATTTGGATTGCTACTATTTTTTCATCTTTTTTCTTGTGCTATGGTTGTTTTTCTTCTTGTCTTCTCTTTACCAAGTCTTTTCTTTGGCTAAACTATTTTTTGTCCTTTCTTTGTGTGAAGGCCTTTTATTTACATTGACTAGAATCCCTTTTTTTTTAAAAAAAAAAAAAAAAAAACTAAACTTAAAAAATACTGTTAGGCGTTTATGTTGTTTTCTTTTTAATTATGAATTTCTAATTAATTAAATTTTATCTTCTTAGTTTATAAGATTTCTTTCAATAATTTTATGATTTGCTGTGATCCTTCAATTTATTTATCTTTTTTTATTTTATATAATCTCTCATATTATTATTTTAGCTCGTACTCTTTATAATCCCCTGTTATTTATTTTATCTTATTTCATTCCCTAAACTTTTTATTTTATTTTTGTATTATTACATAATAAAAATCAAATTAAATTGGACCGAAAATATAATTTTTAAAAGCATATGAAAAAATTAGGGGTAAAAAAAAAGTTATGATAACTTCCCTCTTCTTTACAATATTTACAACACAAAGTCATTGAAAATTTTATTTATTTTTAACTTTGTATAATTAGTTTGTAAAGAAAAGAAAAATAACACTGAAAACAAATTTTAATTTTATAAATTATTTCAAATAAAAAATAGTAATTAAAATAACATGAATCAAATATGAAAGAAAAACAAATTGAAGGGTTTCTTTGAAAATTTGAAGATTTAGGAGCAAATATCGAGGAGAAGAAAGAAAAAACAAATTATCAACACCATACTGGAGATCACTAAGTTGCGTGTACTATTTAGGGATGAAGAAGCTGTCAAGATGATTCCAACAACGTTAAGGGAGGTCATCTTTGGTTGTTGATGGCGCACATGATGCATGTAAATATTGAAGCAGTGAACGCACTGTCCCTGTAATGCATCTCTCATCCAATTTTTTTAAAATAATATTTTATATTTGTTAAAATATCAAATTACTCCTCAATCAACTTTATTATAACTAAAAAACCATCCAAATTCCAAAAAACCCATGGATGTCAGTTAAAGAAAAAAAAATTTAAAGTTAATTTAGTTATTTTACTATACTTAAAAAGTGAAAATTCAAAAATGCTTATACACACAAGTTAATTAAAATTTTCTTTTAAGAATAATTTATTTATTTTATTATATGTTAAAAAATATAAAAAGATCGAGTCATCCTGAATCAATATAATAATCACTAATACATCTTATAAAAAAATTGTATTACTCCTAATATCTAGTCCAATAATTTATTTTAAAAAAACTAAAATCATCATTATATTATTTCAATCCAAATTATAATGAGCCTACGCACACAATGAAACCTCTATCCTTCTTAGGTTTTTTTTTTTTATTTATTCTATCACGTTATTTAACATATAGTTTAAAATGAGATAATCGAACAAGGGAAAAATTATAATTAACAAGTGGTAAAACCTGGCCTATTGAATTGGTGGGTCAAGCGATGACCAGATAAAGAAAAATTATAATTTATAGGACTTGAATTTCATTCCTCCACTTTCTAAGGCCTCATTTGTTTATAAAATAATATTTTTAAAAAAATTAATTTTCAAGGAAAATAAATTCTTAAAAAATTAATTTTTTTTTATGTTTAATGGTGTCATAAAAAAATAGTTGAAACATATTTTCTAATGTTTGAAAATACCATGAAAAAAAACTGAAAATAATTTATTAATGTGAAAAATAATTTATTAATGTTTTTTTTCTAAGTCTATTAAAGGAATAAAGATAAAAAATGACAAATGAAAATTATTTCAAATAAAACAAATAACAATTAAAAAAATAAAAATCAAATCTGACATATAAAAAATTAAATAATGATGAAATTGAAAAAAAATCTCAATCTCATAAATTTCTTCAAATAAAATAAATAAAAATAAAAAAATAGACACCAAATCTGATAAATAAAAAATATCAATTAAAAATAAATTAAATAACAATTAAAAGAATGAAGATCAAAATTGATATAAAAATTAAATTTTAATCTATAAAATTAGTAAAGAAATAATAAAAATCAAGAATGATGACCATATTTAATATAATCAATAAAAAAACTAAATATTTTTAAATTTCTTAAAACAAAAATGCTTTTCTAGAAATTAAATCAAATTTTTCTTAGATTGAGAAATATTTTTTATTAATCAATTTTTATAATGATAAACAAACATAAAAAATTTATAAAAAACCATTTTTCATGAAATAGACAGAAACTAAATTTATACACATAACTTTACTATTTTTTGTTTATGCTTTATACTTGGCAAAATATGTTTGAATTACAGTACAATACTCAATGGTCCGACCAGTGACCTACATTTGCTTAAAAATTATTGTTATGATTTCTTTTTTTTCTTTATGAAACTTACTTTTCTTCATATTATGATGTTTTTATTTAAAGAAAAAAATACTTTCGATAAAAAAAAAATGTTTCCATAAAGAAAAAGAAGAAATACATGAACGGGTTTTATCCGTTAATAGCGTTCAAAATTCACAAAGAGCAACCGTCAAGATCATGTACTCGAGGTTGTTAGCTCGATAGATAAGCTGGATCAGTAAAGAAATTGATGGTCAGGCTAGCAACGATTCGCGCTGTCATAAACCTTTAAAGAAAAGAAATTCGACATGGCCAAAATCTGCCAGATTATCATAACTTTTGTGGCCGCATGATGAACAGAAGCCATGCTTTTAGGCCAATAAAGGCCGAAGGAAGGAGTGCCCAGGGGATCTAGGCCCTAGGCCGATGTAGTCAGCCCCGTCATGTATAGCAATTTACACGCATATTGCAAAAAAAATAATTAAATGGTGGCGTCAAGATTCTCGCTAAGATGCATCAAAAGATTAAATCGAGCATTTTACTACCGTTCAGCAATTGAAAAATACAGAAATGCATCTATATCCATGAGATACCTACTTCAAAAGGTGCTTGCAGAACCTTCAGATTTTTATCATTCCACCAAGGACAACAATGTCTCAAGCAAAGTCTAACACAGTCCACTGAAATCATGAAAAACTACGTTCAATGCACCGCACCCAAACGGAGAACAATCATCCATCTACAATACAAGAGGCACGAGGAGAAATGTGTCACTATTTTACTTTCAAGTAATTGCTAGTTGGATATTAATAAAACCAACAAGAAGATGTTTGACAGTGAACTAAAGAGTGGCAACTTGGGAAACTCCTCGAGCCACACAAAGCTAGCAAGTAGTGATCAGAGGAATTGAAGACCATGTAAGAACAATACACCATCGCATAAAAAGAAAACTTTTGAACAAATTAAGCTGCATTAGCTGCAATGAGAACAATCTAGCTCCGGGAAATTAAGTTAGGGGTGTAGATTGGAGCTCTACTAAAAGATCTTCAAATTACACAACCATGTACCAATATATGACTGATCTCTTCATGCTTCTTGGGCAATCAAAATTATCCTCCATTACGTTCTTAGGTTTATAAACAGCAAGAAGCATGTAAAATCCTAATACAAGCTTTATTCAACCACCTTCTCATAATGTGCTTGTACAAAATTTGCTCGATCCCTCTGACAGTCATCATAGATCATCATTGCAATCTGAGTGAATACAACAAATTAGTGTGGTTCCTTTATACCTACACTTGCATGAATATGAATGAAAGAAAAACCTTGGTTTTGGTTAAGTTCGCAAACAGGAAAACAGCTTTCAATCCCATCTAATGTTTCTATACTCCAATATAGCATCAAATTAGTAACTTAGTTTCAGCGAATGAATAATGAAATCAAACATATAGAAACATCAGTACTGCCTCAAATGAAAATTGTTTAATTCATTATCGAACCATTAAAGGTGATCAGTTGTCATTTGAGAGTACTTATAACATGAATGTAGCAAACTCATTACACAGATGAAAAATCAACTTCAGTGGTTGAGGAATAAATGAATTCCACAACTCCATGACATTAGATGAAACTGGCCAATCTCTCAACTTTTGACCTCATCTCTAGAAAAAAACCACCCTAATCTTACACAAGACTAGCATTCTCCAATACTTTCAAAAGTTGACAACAAAAGAAACTCAAATGATTCCCATCTTTCATGGCTTGATCCTCATCTAGGCTTGCCCTGCCCTACAAAAGGATAGAAGAACAAACATTCTTTCATTTTGCAAGGGAGAGAAGCAAAGAGAAAGAGGCCAGATTATTAAAAACCCAAAAAATCTTAACGCATAAATAAGACAAGATTCACATCACAACGATTTCAGTACAGAAGGCCCTTCCTGATCTTATCCAAACCAATCACATTTCTAAGCCTTCAAAGTTGCCCTCACTTCCCTAAACACCTAATTCAAAAAGGGTTTTACAAGGTATCAGAATACAAACTTTTATAACATCAAACGGAAGAGAAACTAGCAGCTACCATAACAAAACTCCATATAAAAAAAAACCACCGACAGCTTAATAGAAATTGCAATTAAGTCAAATATTCCCTCATTAAAATCTATATGTTAACATAAAATATAATTCATATTCCACCCGGACAAAATGGGAAATGTCAAACAGGCCACAAAACTTATTCCACAGCTTGTGTACAAATCAAGATTCACACGTTACATACCATAGAAGAAAGTTGTAAATCAACGAAAGATGCAACCAATCATTTCATATAAAAATACACAAAATTTACCTTCAGGGGTCCAACCATAGCGGCGAGAGACGGAGAGCATTGAATTAAGCAATGCGGAGGCAGTGGCAGTGTGGTATGGAAGCATTGTCTCTACACAGCAACTCATCTCCACTGGCGACCTTTCAAATTCAAAGCCCACAAAAAAAAATCAAAAACTTGAATTTAAAAATGTAGGAAAAAAGATAATAGCAATAAAAGAGTGGTGGGTTGATTTTTTTGGGTACCTGAAAATACGATGAGAGAGAGGGCTTTCTTTGGAGATGCGAAATGGCGAAGAAGCTGGTTTGGATCCAGGTTTGGGTGCGGACGCTAGTCTGGCAGCTGCAGAGGTTCTGGTGGCTGTAGAACGGAGGAAGGACCTGGCAGCTGCGGTGGCGGACATGGCTATTTGGGGTTAGGGTGTAAGAATTTGTTTCTCGGGGTTTTGGCAGCTGAAGTAAAAAATAGGGTTGTGAGTTTTGTGTGTATGTACTTGTACGAGGGAAATGGCGTGTCCTCGTAGTTTGGGTTTATGTTACATTTAGTCACTGTACTCCTTTTGTTTTCTAATATGGCCTTCTTGACGTGATCTTTACGTTCAATGTTTTATTGAGAAATTACGAGTTGCTCAAGGTGCATCGCTGTCTTGTTCACAGACCCTCCATGATAATTATTCATTCATAGTTTTTATCAGGAATTACGTCAGGTTGAACCGGAACTTGTATGAATTGAACTAGCTAACAATTATACATGTATAGTAGCAATTATTGTAATTGTCACCTTTGATTTTGATTTTGAGATGGTTTCCAAAAGTTTTGCTCTCCACCTTATCTCTAGTATCCATCTCATTCCCAAGCTATTGTGGAATATACTACTGCAAGGACTAAGCAAATCAAGTTTCATTCAGCTGATTTAGCAAAGCAGAAGAGAAACCAGCAAGTTCTGTACAAGGAACTTTGAGTTTGCCAACAGTGGATCGATGCTTTACTGAAATGTGAAATGGATATTGCTGTTCAATTTACAATAAATCCTTATAAATGCAGAGCAGGAGTGAGCAGAAACGATGTATGCCGCCGATGTTATTTCCCTTCAAATCCTTCTAAATCATTGTCTCGACTTGCTCTTACTTCTGCTCATCTTTTCTAGGGTGCCAAATAGTAAAGGAATGCAGATCCCTTGAGACATATCTGCCCTGCGTGCTCCAGAGACTTCAGAACTTGCAGCCCTTATAGCTCTTATGCCTATCTTTTCTCGTTCATCTACATGGACTCTCCTTGGGAAATACAAAGCTCCATTCCCCGGTCGAATTCCAATCAGCCTGCCCAGCGGCACACTGTTGTCTTGGAAGAAGGATGCTGATGACTGTAAAAAAAAATGCAACACAAGGCTCACTTCCCGTGGAAACAACTTACGATGAACCTCTGATGCAGCCGAGGTTCTTAGTGATTTATTTTGGAAGTCGATGTAAGAGTTTGATTGCTTTCTCAATTTTCACATGATCAGTGATTTGGTTTAAGTACTAGTTTGAAAGCAAGAAATATGCTATGACAAGACAATTGGGAACAACGAGAAGAGTAAGAGAAGCACCAGAAAAGCATGTACTTCTCGGAATTCTTTTCCCGGAGTCTCTGCTATATGTCCTATGAAGAGATGGATATATATATCCATTTTACAAGTCATTCAGAAATAATTCCTGTGGGCGAAGTTCAAACTGGAAGGTTCAGCTTACCAATCTAGCTACTGGGATGAATAAAAAACGCAGAGTCACATGCCACAGCACATGCACACACTTATATCAAGAACAACAGGAGGTGAAAAAGCAGAGTTTTACCTCAGTGTCAAGGTTGGAAGATGAGAATGAAGAGAAACTAGATGAGCGTATGCGCAAGGAATACGGTTCTACTGGAGCTGCCTGTATGCTCTCCATCACTCGAAGTCTTGTGTTCATCAGGCCGAGTGGCCATCCATTTGATGTTTCATTGTCCTGGGAATAGGCACTAGTTAATCAACACATAGCTGAACCAGATCAATCACCTACTGACTAACACCACAATATGTGGCCAATAAGAATCAATGGCATCTGGACATTCTAAGTTAACAGCAGGCCAGGATCCTTAACCATGTCCAAAGAAAACTGAAAAACTACAGAAAAGGGAAATGACAGGGTCATATAGAAAGCTATCATAGTCCAGCCCATGAAAAACTATAACAAAGAATTTAGCGTTGATTGAGTTGAAGATTCAACTCTAATAAATTTCCCAATTTATTTCTTACCAAAATAAGATGAAAGAAATTACAAGATGACTACAAGACAAAGGCTAGCTAGTCCACATCTGTAGAAATTATTGCTCTAACACCTCCTATTTTCAAGGAAAATTCTAAAAGCATTGAAGTCTTACATGTTTCACTCCCTTAAAAAGCATATTGTGGAAAATCATGCAAATGCTTCTGATTGATTAATTGTTGGCTTTGAATGGAAGCACTAAGCAAACACGATAACAACTAGGTGGGTGCTTTTTGTGATTAGAAAAGGACGCATCATCCCGGAAGTGGCAGCATTTGCACTCTCTCTTTAGCAGAAAGAAGCTAAAGAGGAACAGCCCAAGTCTGAAAACTTAATCGACAGCTAATTGTTGTGGCGGGTTATATATAAAGAACTTCAAGATCACTAGCATACAGTGACGACTCTGTAACTACAGACGGTGTCTGGAATTTTATATCCATAATTCCATGATCCAATGAGTGATAAATTAATGTTTGATACCAATTAGAATAGCACTGAGTAAAATGATTCTACAAGTACAAACCCTTCCTCTGCTATTATATGCAGTTTTCTCTGCTAAGACAATAACTGAGCATATATTTACATGTAAACAATGTTCCTTCCGCAAGCCCACAAGCTGTCTTCAGATTTGAGGTTTTGGCACTCAGACCACAAACTCAAGACATTCTAGGGCGGACATCTCCAAAACCGAGGAAGGGTATAAATGCATGTTGAAGTTTCATCAGATACAACCACAAATCACCAAATGGTGGGCATATTTCTTATCTCAATATACAATAAGTTGAGAAGAGAGCAATAAATGGGATCTCTCATGGGTTTCACTATAAACATCCATAAGAACTGCAAATTATTCTTCAGGCTTTCCATGTATAAGACTGATAATGTTAGTTTCTGCATCAAAAACTTTGAAAAAGTACTAGAGATGCAAATGCCTCTTCTTGGTACACACATCCATTGGCCATCTGCTTTGCTGATATAATAATCATTGCATACAGCTGCAATCAGCAATTTGCATTCTCGATTTCCTTTATTTGTTGGAGCATGTAAATCACACATGTCAAATCGTAACCATCAGTAAACTAATGAAGATTACTTTCCAAAAATCAATTCCACGGGCCACCAAATGAATTCTCATAGCAGAATCAATTATAATTTTCCATTTCAGGGGATTCTCTGTGCCATCTCAGTCCTCAAGAGAAACTCAAGTCTTTACCAGCAATACAATCCAGAAGAGATATCTACAAGTTTTCCCAGAAAAGAAGGAAGGAAGAAGGAGAATCCTAAGAGACTGGAACTAACAAAACATACTCGTAGAAATATGTTAAGCTTGACATGCAACAAAACAAGAACCAACACAAAGAAGAAGGAATCTTACCTCAGCTGCCATGATGCCTGTTTTCTACAGCTCTGGCCTCAAGGAATGAAATGAAAGAAGAAGAAGATTTTAACAGTCCCACAGGGAATCTAATTACTCACGTTAAGTAAGAAAATGTGTATGACAAGTCCAATGAGAGTTCACTCCAAATTCTTCCTTAAACTAGAGACAATGAATGGTTCACGGGTCCCCCATAGACAGTCTTTCTTTAACTAGCAATTGACAATCACCACCAAGATGCTCAACCGCTTAACTTACCGCCATTTTTTACAACCCTTTACTGTGATCTGATCGACCAATAAAACAGTCCAAAGTGAAGAATAAGCTGGACAATTTTATGACTTCAGGTCAATGGAGTCTCTGCCCACCAGCCCAATGGTTGATCAGAAGAAGCTTTACCTTAATTAGGACACAATATGTGGAGTAATTGAAGCATCAACCTGCATTGAAGGCAACAGGAGACCTCATTAAATATGTAGCTATCAAAATTATATCTGCATTTTTCAACCAAGCGATTTATATCAGCTCAACTAATAGTAACAGCAAATCCATTCGCATCTTATAGCCAAAATTGAGGAAAAAAAAAAAAAACTATCCCAAATATATGTAATGGAATTTAAAAACACCTTATAGCCTACTAAATGTTACATGATGGGAAGATTAAGAAAAATGTCGAGCATGAGATTAGATTTCTGAATGTTTTTGGTTTTTAGTTTTAATAATTAATATATCTTTTAACTAGTTTTCGTATTTCAGAAATTTAATAAGAATCAGTAAAATCATTCATAATTTCTGAACTTACAGCATCAGAAGGTGGCTGAATCTAACATCAAAATATTTTAGAGGGAGTATAATTCAATAATTGAATCGATTCTATTCTGACTTTTCAAAATGGAAGTACAGTTTAGTTAGCAAGAATGCATGCATTTTGTTTAAATTTTTATATTTTTAAATGGTTTTGATGAATTAATATTAAAATAAATTTTAAAAATAAAAAAAATTATTATTTTAATATAATTTTAAATAAAAAAATATATTTTTATAAAGCAATCATTAACCGCATTCAAAGGCCTGCCATCTGGGAGTCAGATGAGCAGTTATCACTACTGCATAGATGCACAGATATAAACTACATGTCAGGGTCGTTGATGGTGACATGGGGACAGAACAGTGGGCCATCAAGCCCATAAAAAAGTAGGAAATCACGATCAGCTGATGACAACAAGCGGGACCCAGTAGCGTACGTCGACGTGGCAATGCATGATGCAGTTGAAAAGTAATGTTTTGGTGATTAGATAAAGTAGTTAGTAGTATATTAGCTAGCCAGCTCCCCTACGATGGCGACAACTTCTTCGTCTCCCCTACGGCACTCTTCCCTTCTCGTTAAGCATGTTAAGGTCGAGTGTGGATCACTAATCTACTTCCTGCAAGAATGCCCTTTTCGTGAGTTGTGTGACTGTAATAAATTTCGTGATTTGTGGATCAACAATCTGCTTCCTGCAAGAATGCCCATTTCGTGATTTGTTACCAATGCCCTGTGATCTTGAGGTGTGGGCACTTGGGATTAGGGCACCGACCTCCAGATCAGGGTTCGAGCGTTGTTGCTTCTCTGAACCTATCCACCTAAACCCAGCAGTTCTCTACTTTTTTCAGCATACTTCTTTGTTCCTCGTGTTCTTTCCCTCTCAAGGGAAAATATGGAGTTCCCTGTACAGGAAGGAAAACCTACAGCAGCTCAATGAGAAATCACATGAAATAATGCAAGAAAAGTTGTTTAACGTATCCCAGAGAATGACATTCCAAAGGGGAATATTAGGCAATGCAAGTGGAAGATGAATCCAAATTGTTGAATGATTAATATGTTGATACATTTTGCGATGTAATGATGAAGAGGTAGGCTACTAGCTGGTCCAGATAACACGAGTCCACACACCCATACTACGCTCCGTGCCAAATCAAATCTATTCAAGTGTAAAACAAAATAAAGAACATGTGGGTGTAGTTAGGTTATTTTTATGATGATGAAAAATCTCAAATGCATATTGAAATTGAAAGCTATTGGTATATATGTTAGGTAAAATTAATTGATCACAATCGAATAAAAACGAAACAATTGAATATATATATATATATATATATATATAGAGGTTAGTCATAAGTGATCCTTGTATGGTTTAGGATGTGTTTGAGAATGTACCGTGTTTTTTTAAATTTTTTTAAAAAATTGTTTAAGATAAAAAAATTTTTATGTTTCCGGATCGTTTTGATGTGCTGATATCAAAAAAAAAATAAAAAAAATAAAAAAAAAATTATTTTGATGCATTTCTATGTAAAACACTTTAAACTGTCACTGCTATCACAATTCTAAACACATCCTTAGCCAGTTATATCTCCAATCGTGTTGGAGTTGAGTCTAAATACAATCAAGTTGTCCTGTACAAATTAACATTGATAGATTATGTTTGCTATCAAATTCAATATGAAATTCAAAATAAGATGTTATATTCATGGAATCTTGGGTCTATTAATTTAAATGGGTAATTCAGGTTTAAAATACATACAAAATTGTATGCGTGAACTTCAATCATTTGGAGGCAGAGAGCACCTAGAAACTGTTCAGAAACACCTTTTCTGCTATATTTTATTTAATAAAATGTCAATTTCATCCTTGTTCTTTTTCAGAATTGTTACAAATAATTAGTTTTATTTCGGTTACGAGGTCGACTCTTAATTAAAACCAGCGTGCTACGTGAAAAAGGAAACCAAGGAATACCGGGGCTAGGGAAAACCATGCAAGGTTCCTCAACTACTTACATTTAGTCCAATCAAACTCTTTAATCTTAAATCGAATCCAGTCAAATCAGACACTATACTTCTAATTAAAGGTGATTTAAGCCCCTTCATGATCTTGCTTTGATTATAATTAATGAATCCAACATTCGATGATCTTGCTGGACAGATAATCTCAAATTGCGTTTAAATGTAAGTAGAGGGGTTGATTTGGGGTGTTTTACGGTGTATTAGCGGATGTTTTATAAAATATATTTTATTTGAAAACTCATGAAAATATTTTTTTTATTTTTAAAATTTATTTTTATATCAATACATCACAATAATCTAAAAACACTAAAAAAATTAAATTTTCATTAAAAAAAATACTAAACTGCAGTCTCAAACACATCATCTAATATATAATACAGGTTTTATTTGATTAAACTTGAAATGTAAAGACGCTGAGAGTATTTTTAGCCGACAGCATACGGTGAAAGAAAATCCTCAACAAACTAGTTATTA
>Ga0325411_1007265_pt1 | contig 12087 bp, 6 predicted proteins | sample PopdelMetagenome_13_FD_206181 | JGI IMG/M metagenome (GOLD analysis project Ga0325411, IMG submission 206181) | Populus deltoides microbial communities from Bellville, Georgia, United States - Xylem-PdIQD-R4 | ecosystem: Host-associated > Plants > Phyllosphere > Stem > Wood/Secondary xylem... | reverse complement strand
ACGTGCAATACACAGTACAAGGGTGATTCTTTTAGTTTATAGTTAATAAATTAATGGACTGATGGGAGCAAATTATCTTTCTATTTTGATGGCGTTGGTAATCCATTCAGTGATGAAAACTTCAGGTTCCGGCTGTCCACGAGTCTCAGAATGGTTCTTTCCTAACGTGGTGTGTGGTTTGAATTTGAGGCGAGGATCATTTTACTTGTGACAATTCTCTTCTTCTATGCGAGGGCATAGGGTTCCGGGCCGGCGTGCAAGGATCACTTGATGGCATTCCATAAAACTGTTTGAGCTGAATGCATCCGTCAGAAAAAATGCTGGAAGTAATAAGCTTTAAAATAAGCCTGGCGACGAGCATACGCAGAAAGCTGGATGAAAGGAATGCTGCCCCTGATTACCTATGCTATGTATTAATCTACATAAACTCGTTGCAATATTATCCCAGAAGGTACGGAGAAAATCTAGTTTCATTATATAACTGCACATGATGACAAGAATCCGGACTGCAACAAAACAAATAGAAAATCTGAATCGATTACACCCACTGGATGTTTCTATGAAGCAGCCTCCCAGAAACAACAAAGGGTGTCGCTTTCCTAATCAATGATTATTGCAACATTTGTAACCCAGAAATCAAATACTGTCTCTAAGCTCTTCAGAAACAAGAGTGAAGGATAGAATCAAATACTCTTTCTGCAAGAGTGAAGGATGGGAGCTACAAATTTGACTCTGAACTACTCGGTGGTTGTTTCAGTTGTACTGCATCAAATGCTGAGCCTTGATTTGCCCAGGATGTGATTAGGTGATGCGCAATTGCATAGGGTCCAGGAAAAAACATTGGAGCAAGTTCCCCACTTTCTAAATTAAAATCTGATGATGAACTCTGTCCTTTCTCAATTCCTTTGCACATCTGTTCTACCTTGGCCGCTGCTGTTCTTCGTGCCTTCTTGTATTCCGCACACATTAATGCTTTTTGGACATCTTCTCTACTGTGCCATTGAGCATCTAAAACGATTCAAAACTCAAAATATTAGCCTCTTCCCACATCTCTACAAGTCATATCCAACTGTAAACTAAAGCAACCACTTCTATTAAACGCAAGCTTGCTGAAGTTTAACTAATCGAAAGTGGAGTGTAGCCAAATCCTCAAAAGGGATCTTGAGACTCGCAGCTTCCAAAGAGTCTTGAACTATGATGTAAAAGAAACACTATTTTGTACCTTTTACTATAGTCAAGTTCAAACATCTAGTTATACAAAGAGTAGTTTTACTTGATGGGGTAAGTAGCATAAAATCTGAAAGTATCGGTAGGACAAAGGATGATAAGAAAAAGGACCTTTAGCATCAAGCAAAATATGAGAAACCACACATTATTGAATCAGTATGAAAATTGACAAGAAAAACACAGAATTAAAATTAATCCCGCATAATTGAATTAGTCTAGGAAACAGCACCTTTTCCAGATGATCGAGTGAATACATCTACTTCCAAAATACACTTCTAATTGTAACAATACTCACAGTTTTTTTGAAATGGAGGTACTTGATTGATTGATTTTAAAACCACAAAAACAAAAACAAAATTAGAAAAACTCAAATTTTTCAAAAACCCAAGTGCTAAAATTATGATTATAAAAAATTAAAATAAATCCTTCCACTACATTGTATAGAATAACCAACAAGATTAGCAAAACAACAAAGGCTCGAACTCAAGTTTATTTTGTTATATGTTCAACAATTAAATCTGAAAGTATGCATCAGGTGTTTATTTATAAAAACCCAAACAAAATAAAATAGGAGAACCTAACAACAGTATTAACATGATAAGGAAAAACTAAGGTGATGTCTACTTTCAAAAAATATTATTTTGTTTCTATCACTATTTTTCTTGTTTATTCTAAAAATATTTTTCCACAGAATTTTAGAACTATATTTATTAAATATAAATTATAGATCATTCATATAATTTATATTTAAAACTAGTTAACAACTCTCATTTTGCTTCAAGAACCTATAAATTTTGTGTTCTTTTTTAATTGAGTAATTTTTATTTTCAAAATCATTTTTTAGCTAATTTTTCACATAAATCATATAAAACCATTTAAAAATAGATATAATTTAGTGAATAGGTGAAGTAAATGAGAATATTTGCATGATTGGTTGACATGGCCAAAACAATTATTAGATATACACTAAATGGTATTGGTGTTGATAATGATATAGTAAAATAGAAAAATCAAGATAATGCATTACTGGCATCAATATCATTAGACCGGATTTTTTTGCACAAGAAACATATTATCATCTATTTATAGTTAAATATTACATACCAAAATCATCAATTGCTATTTGTTGAACATACTAAATTCTGTTAATTATTAAATATATGGTTTGATATCTAAACACAAAATGCATTAGGCATCATAAATTTTTTATATAAACAATTTCCACACAAATTAAATCTAAAATTCTTGACCTCAGGCAATTATAATTTAGGAAAAAAATTCAATTTCATTTAGCAATGTAATTTTCTTAGACAACCTCAAATTGATTTTGTTATTTATATCATTGAGGTTGTATATTGAGTTTAAGAAGAAAAGTCAATTATCAAAATTTAACTACGTAATAATTTCCTTTATATTGTACGAAAATTTTTAAAAAAGTTCTACAAACTTTCCAAAGTATAAACATTAGCTAAAGAATAACTCAAAACTCAAATTGATAATTTGTTTCATTTGACACTTCCAAAACCCAAATAACTAAAATTGATAGATAAATAAATAAATAAAACTCTTATTCCTAGTACTAAGAACTTTAAACCATCACGTTGATACAAAATTGTCAATTTCAATTATGGATCTTGTTATTGTATTTTTATATTACGAGATATAAAGAATACATAAATTGCACCTCCTAGGGCATTTACTTATTAGTTTATATGCATTGGTTGTAATCCCACTTTTGAAGGATAGTTTTAGTGAATTAAATAAAGCCTATTCTATTACCTTGTAAAATAGTATAGGTTAGCTCTAATTAAGGTCAAGCCAAATGCACATGCTTTGATACAAAATATGATGTGGGATCTTCCATTATAACATCTAAATACTAGCCTTTTACAAGTTACGTAGGTTTGATGGATTAGGAAATGGGGAATGGGATGTATTTAGCTCAAGTTATGCTTTAGAAAAATAAGCAAATAAGAAATGAGGAATTAAGTAGGTAAAGGATAAAACAAACCTAGCATCACACTCCTAAGAATTCCTAGATTTCACACCTAAGATATTATGCATCACACCCTAACCTTGAAAGTTGAAAATCTATGTTTCATTCACTAAAACCATCCATTAGAAGTGAGGATTGCAACCAATATGTATACCCACAGTTGATCCTAGTTGCAAGTCACTTTCTTAATATTACAGTTGGCTAGTCAACTTTTCCTACTCTATAACTAGTAAACTAATCCATGTTAGCTCTAAGTAAAGAGCTGCATAGCCGTGCCTGTTGTAGCATTAGGTTTCCCCCCTCTTCAATAGACATTCCATGTGCCTTATGCATCAAAATGAAAAACAGGGGAAAAACTTAGGATGTTTGAAAGGAAAAAAAAAAAAAACCCTATTTTAGTATGAAATATTTTAAAAAAAGGACAATACAAGATGAGGAGACATGGAAATAAAATTAAAAGTACGAGTTTACCATTTTATCCTACCACTCATCTATAATCATATAAGAGAAAGACATGTCTTTATTTAGAAAGCTCAAAAGTCTTCAAATTAACATGCCACATGTCAAAAATTGCTTCCTCAGTCATATTCATGATATGTTTTAGATTCCTAAATAGTCAAATAATAATCTAATTGTTGTCTTTCTTTATTTCCATCATTCACCCTTGGTTGGAAAAAACTCAACGAACATGCATGTATGAACATCTAGAAACTTACATATGCTCCAAAGCTCGTTAAAACTTCTTCAGACAACAATGTAGGCAATAAGATAGTCTTCTCATCTACAATACTAAATTTAGAGAAACAACAAAGTCAATGCAATCAACTTCAACTTTGAAGACTTGGAATCTTCAATTTGTAGCGGATCAATATTTTTGCACAAAATCCATTGCATTAACTTCATCATCCTTGCAACTAAGCCCATCTTGGTTCTTCACATTCTTAATTTCCCTCAACAAGATTTCTCCAAGGACTTCTACATTGTATTCATCAACTAGTTCTACAATTTGTTACCTCTTGCTTCATAGGACACCCATCATCTATCATTAACTAGTCAAGTTTAGCATTGACTTTGTCTAATTTTGCTCTATGTTCAGAATAATAGAATTATGAAGTTTGGGCTTGGGTTTCAAAATAAGTAACAAGTTTGGTGATTTTGTAGGCATCCAGTGCTTCTAGCCAATGGAGCTTGATTAACAATTTCTTGTGATGAGTTGAATTTCGTTTTGAAGGATAGATGGAATCAATAAGACTCGCAATATTGTACTACATTTGTAACTTAAGCTTAAATCTATGAGTCGAATATCCATCACACAACATATTCACACAACAATTTTCATAAACTCGAGTGCCATTATGTCTAAATAAAGCTAGAATAGCATGCCTTACATGTTGAAATTGAACTAAAGCAAACTCCTTAAACATGAATATATCCTCCAAATATCCATACTCACTAAATATTTCATGTAACACAACCTTCCCATGAGATAAAGAATATGTGAGAACCTAACCAAAAAATTCAACTTAGCTCACTTTTTCATTCTCCAAGAATTCAATTCTCCAATCATAATTATATTTTCTATGATTTTCCAAAGAATGATCATAGGCTAGACATCCCTTTTCTTATCAGAACACCAAAATTTATTGTTTGAAACCACTATAAATTTTATCAACAATCCAGAGTAGAAATAGCTTACCACAAATGATTTGATTTATGAGATTGCCTATATCCAATATTTTTTTACATCCAAGTAAGTGGATTTGTGGCCTCTTAATTCTTTGTTACAAGTGATGCATAAGCTTTTTTAGAAAATAGATATTTTCTAATTTTTAATTTTCTATTCTTTATTATGATTTTTTTCTAGTTAGTTTTTCTTCTTTTTTTCTATTTGAAGAAAATATTTTTCCTAGTTTCTTTTTTCTATTCAATATGATTAGGGTTTTTTAGTTTTTTCTATATAGTGTGTAGTAATAGTTTATTGGCAAGTGTAGACATGAATGAATAAAATAAAATATTTTGAGTCCCTATACTTATAGTATTTTCAATCCTTGAGGGTTTTGACATTTAACAAACTCTTTTATCATTCACTCTTATTTACATCAATTGATATCAGAGCCCAATGATCCTTAGTTGTTATTTTGTTTTTATGTGTGCCATGGCTAAAAGAGGTTGCAAATTAGGATGTGCTTGTGTAGGAGAGAATGAAGAGTTTCCCTCGAGAAAAAGACATCCAAGAACTAGTGTGTTATTTTGCCTATTTCAGTTGTTGTCAATCGAAATCCTGGTGGTGGGACCTATGATGAGATGACTAACATAAAGATATTGTGTTAGGAATCCACGATGGAGTAGTACACACAAACATGTTGTGTTAGGGATCCATGATTGGGTGATTTGTACAAAGGTGTTAGAAACCCATGATTGGGTGAGCTGGGTCCGTATACAAAAAGATGTTCTTGATGCAAGGCAATTTTTAATTGAAAACTAAGCTCAATAACGAGTTCCTTCCAACTTAGGAAAGTTGATACAAGAGCTATTTTAGAAAAATAGATATTTTTCTATTCTATATTATGATGCTTTTTTTTCCTACTTGAAGGGAATATTTTTCCTAGTTTATTTTTTTCTATTTAGTATTATTAAAGTTTTCTAGTTTTTTTTCAATATGAAAGGTTCTAATAGCTTTTTGACAAGTAGAGACATAAATTAATAAAATTAAGTATTTTGAGAGTCTCCATATACTTATGATGTTTTTGGTCTTTAAGGGTTTTAACATGTAACAAACTCCTTTATCCTCCACTCATGTTTGCATCAAAAGGACTCTTAATCGCAATAGCAATTTTATTTTATTTTTTTCTTATGAAATAAGAATAAACCTAGTTGAATCTCTATTGAATCGTTATAGAAATTCAAGAAAAAGATGCGAGATTGAGGAAGAGAACAATCTCTGTTGAATTTCTATAAGACCAAACTAATGCAGAACTACCAACAAGACCACCAAAAGTCACTTAGACACACTCTAAAAAAAAACTCAAATTTATTTTATTCAATATACAATGATCAAACAAAATGTCTACATAGGAAAAGTATTTATAGCCACCCAAAATGAATAAAATAGGAAAACATAATAACAGTACAAATTTGATAAGAAACTAAAATTCAAATTTAATTACTAAATAATAAATGTTAATATTCCTATAAATACCAAAAATTTAGCACAATCGTACATTATTAAAATTCTTACATGGTCAAATAATATTCCTATTGTTGTCGTTTTGTTCCCCATCACAACTTATAACATAATTCAAATGGCAACTATACAATTAGAGCACCAATAAAAAGTATATTTTACATAAATACAAAGAAACGAGGGAGACTAATATAACTAGTAAAGAGTAAAAAGTATATATTACATAAATACAAAGAAATGAGGGATACCAATATAACTAGTCTTAACTAGTTAAGATTGATACATTCTCACCAACAAAAATCAAATCAACTTCGTGAAACTATAAATTAGGTTGCATTTAAGAGTTTAGGTGATTCAATTAAATTAGTTTTATTTGTTTGTAATTGTTGTTAACCTTACTATTTCTTTTCTATAGTTAAGTTATCCAAACCTTTGCCACATCTAAATTTGAGATGTGCACAAATTCAGCCAACCTAGAGGTAATAAATTTGGCTACTTTTATTGCTTTAGAGTTTGTTACAAGAATTCTCTTATTTTGCCTAGAATTTTTAGCCATACAGTGTGGAAATTCAGCCAACCTAAAGGTAATAAATTTGGCTACATTGTTTTAGAGTTTGTCACAAGAAGTCTCTTATTTTGCCAAGAAATTTTAGCCATACAGCACAAATAGGTGATTTTGTATACAAAAAGAAAGATTTTCATCAGGAAAAAGAAAGGCCAAAGCATAAGCAACCAAATTTTAAATCTTCAAATACCTTCTAACTCTTCCTTGTCTACATTTATTTCAAATGATTTTGCATATGCAAAGAATCCGACCATCAGCTGACATGGCATGCTGCTTGGGCCAACTGACAAGAAACCAGAACAGGTGCACAATAAGTTAGCAGCATTTGTAAATAAATAAATCAGAAAGTAACGAGAACTACAACAATTTTGCATGAAAAGACAAAATTGAAGTCATAAAATAACTGCACTCTAATCAATCATTAAAACAAAGACAGAAAAAAGAAGCCAATTGTTAGGCTAGGCCAAATCAAACTCTAAACAAATAATTCAGTCAAACAACCTTACACTTTGAAACCTTCCATCCAACTCCATGAGTGATGGAGCAAAAACAAAAGGCAAAATAATATAATTTTTTAGTTTGCTATTGATTAATTAACTTTACACTAGTTTTTCTTTTAGATACAATCTCAATTCCTTTTTTTTTCTTTTCATAAAAATTTTCATATTTCTTTACATTTTTTCCCTCTTTGGGGAGGGGGGGGGGGTTTCAAATCTCCCTAAAATGGAAGCATATAGATTCAGTGAGACCAAGTACTGATGTGACCAAATGTCTAAAGTAGATGGACAATTGATGAATTTTAGACTGCAACTTTATTAGGATCAAATAATTATCAATGAACACATTTGTCAAAGAACCATGTAGCTCTCAATAAGAGAGAACGAGAGAGAGTAAGATGGTTTGGGCATGTTGGCCTTGATTCAAAGAACTGAGAGGCTAATAGTGGAAAGAGGTAAAGGGAAACCAAAATAATGTGGATGGAAGTGGTATCGAATTTGGATTATGATCGCAAAAAATGGCACAAAAGCATCTATATAACTGCCCTCAACTAGTTTGGGATTGCAGCTTGGTTGTTGTAGCAATATCAATGGGGAATATTGTGACTGCAGAATCCCAGATTACTTGAGGTTATAATGAAGGCAAAATAATCTAAACTTTTGACAGTGGCACTTTCATTGAATAACAAGCACCAAAATTAGATGAAAATTCTAGTTCTCATGCATTCTGCAGGAAGTGATAACATTATGGCTTTGGGAATTCATCTACTCATAGAATTGTTATACTTTTTTTTTTCTTTCCTTACAAAAGAAAACATATATATGATTTTGGAAAATCATGTTTTGAGTTTTTCTACTATTTAAAAAACTGAATTAATAGTTTTCCAAATTTTTCAAACTTCAGAAAACTGTTTTATTAGTAGTTGTTTTTATTTTTTTTCATTCACCCTTTATATTCCAATTAGATAAAAAAAAAAAACCCTTCAAAACAAGTTTTCTAATTTTTTTTCATTTTGAAAGAACTTTGCTAAGATTCCATTTTTCCATGGACAAAATTCCAAAGTAATGATTACACCAAAGATGATGAATTATAGTGTCTGTGTTTGGGAATGGATATACTTTAACCTTTAAGGTGCTAAAAGCCTAAAACTACCAAAAGTTGCTGATCTTTGGTCCTCGCTACATGACTAATGAAATGTTAATGCTGTTAGTTTTGTTGATTAAAGAAGAAATGACCAAAATATCTCGCTTTGTTTCATTTCCAGTAAGATCAATGACATGCAAGCGAGAAGTTGAAGAAATATGCAGTCATAAAAGAGTAGTAAAGGTAATACCAGGCCATGGCTGAGAACTATGATACGTTACTTCTCCCACTTCAATAGCAGTCTCTTCCCATGTTTCTCTCCTCACTGCCTCTTCTAAGCTTTCTCCAGGCTAGAAACAATAAAGGATTTCAAAAATTATAATTTCATTACAGAAAGGAGAATAAAATAATAGGCAACTAGATGAGTTCTTGTGATGAAATCATGAGGTTCATCTCATATATATTAAATGCTTGTATACATTTTGGATTCTTCAGCTTACAAAATCTGCTTCTAGCTTTGTGAACAGTTGAAATAGCCAAGAAAAATACCTCTATGAAACCAGCTAAGCAACTCCACATTCGAGGTACAAATCTTGACTGTCTGCCTAAAAGGGCACGGTCATTTTCTCGGTCAATAACTAACATGATAACAACCTGCAGTAAGAGAGCAGAAATTCTCACAGTCAATGCACTGCTAGCATTTTAAACAACATTCACAGCAGAGAGGCATATGAATCACTGTACTGGATCCACACGAGGATAAATTTTCCTTCTGCACAATTCATTCAAGCATTGTTTCCGCCTCCCAGATTCCATGGTGATAGTTTTCTCTCCACAATATCCACAAAAACGTGAGATGTTATGCCACTCCAGCAACGCTTTGGCCTAACAAATATAAAGACTAAAATGGTAAATAAAGAACTCTTATTGTTTGGAACCAAATCACATGCTCAATAGAATTCAATTCATAAGACAATTTGAATTCAATTCATATCCTATTGCAATTTTTATGATTAGAATAGAATACTAAATCACATAATTGAATTCAATTTTTCTTTTTGAAATACTTGTGAAAATAAATTGAATTAGCAATCTTGACTATTTTAACCTTAATTTAAAAATTATTTTGGTTACAGAAATCATTTCTTTTTGTTAAGATAAGCAGCACCTACAGCTAAACCAAAAACCACAACTCATTGACCTCCATGGATCTTTGATCCAACAATGCTTTGGTATAGCAGCTCTAATATCAGACAAGTTAAATGGAGGTGGTGAGCCAGGATCAAATTCTATTTACTCTTCTCCAATCCCATTAAAGCCATTAACTTTATTATCTTCCTCACCATGTGCAACCCCATTCGGAGCACACACTTTAAGCCCCCAATTCCTCTCCCTAAAACACCCAATTGAAAACTTATCAAAAGAAGTCAGTTTATTCTCTCCATCTAAGCTTTCAAAGATATACCAGCTATATTGATCGGTCTTGGTTTGACATGGTTTACAGAGTCTTATTAAATCTATGAGTGTCTTGTTGGTGTATAAAAATCTTGTCTTTGAAGGGTTATTGTGAGAGATGATTCCAGTTCTAGGTCTAGGCAAAATTTGAGGAAGAGGCTTTAGACCATATTTTGACAACACCAAGTTAGCCATTGGAACCCGAACTGGATGTCTCTCTCTGGCTTCGGAAAAAGAGAGAGTGAAAGAATAAATGAAGCAGGAAACTAGTTAAATATAATAAAGAATACTCTACTTGGAATTGATGAGATAAAGTTATAGTGTTGGGTTCTTGGGAGAAAATAAAGAGGTGGGTATTTTTAGAATAGGTATTTTAAAAAGAATTACTGCAGCAAATCAGTGTGGAGATCTAATTTGCTTTCGCACTTTTTTATGAATTAAATTCCATTTGGGATTCAAATCAATACCCTTCTAAGGCTAGAAGGTTCCAAACACAAGAATTGATTTAACCCTGTCAAGACAGCCTATTAGTGCATCAAAATGGAATATATATAATAATTAAATAGGAGTGTGTTAACAAGGTAACACGGACCCTGATCTATTAGATTTGGAGAAAATGACATAGATTTATGTCATGAGGCTAACCAGCAGCAAGGTCATGGAAACACCCACCCACTAGGTTCCAACTCTCATTCGGGAGAAAGGGAGAACAAATAAGAAAGGGAAGAAAATTCCATGGCAAGTGAGACCTTTCTATTAAGATGCTAAATTAAAGAAAAAACCCTGTGAGGGGAAAGAAAGAATAAAGATGAGAAATTGTGACAAGCACATGTTTGTAGCCTCATCAACTCAATTAAACCTCACTTCCAAATTATATCACTAGTCTACGCTTAGTTATCCATATACTTATGTCACAATTCAGCTTCCAGAGAATAAACATGAGAACAGCTCAGGTAAATATTTTCGCTATGTTGCGTGAGGTTTGAGTTTCAAGTTTCAAGACAATTTTTCCATGGCTTTGAAAAAGTTGAAACATTCAACAAATAAATGGCACCATCAAATTTTCAAAACTAAATTGGTAATACAGATATATCCCAGCTATAAAGACTAGAAGACAGAAGAGGAAAAAAAGAAGAAGAAGCATTTTCAGCAACTAGAAAAGCTAACATTTATATTACCACTTAACTAGGCACTTAAATGATCGGAAACTCATTTTTGGAATGAAGCACATAAGTTTAAGGAATTAACCAATTGAAAACCAAAACCAACTTACATGACCAGCAACAGCCAAATCAGACATGGCCCGCTCATCAGCCCAATCTGTAGCCACCATAAGTGTCCTTAACTCTACAAAGCAAAACTGCTTGCTAACAGAATCAGTGACCAAACTATTTTCTCCAGAGACATTAATTGCCCAATAAACCACATCCTCCTCAGACCTAGAACCCAGATAAACCATGTTGTCTCCGCTCAATTCATCCCCAGAACCAGAAAATAAACCTTTACAATCATCTAAACTGATCCAACCCAGATGCCACTTGGGCCCCAAATCACCATCTGTGCTACTGGACGATGCCAAAGGCCTGCCCTTCCTAAAGGGTAGAACCTTGAAATTAAGAGAAGATAATTGGTGGGTATTGCCTAAAAGTTGAGTTTTGAGGGTTTCAAAGGCTAGGGGCGGTGATAATGGGTCGGTCGATTTGGGTGTTTTAGATCTTAGAGGATTGCCTGCAAAGGCATGTGATTGTAGGTTTGTGGACATGGTGGTTTTAGTACCGAAATAGGATACAGCTTTTCTTGTGAAGAAGAAAGTTGTTGCTTTGGGAGAGAGGATGAACTTCTTAGAGAGAGTACAACACAAAGTAAACGTGGATGATGAAGATAGGAGTGAGGGCATTGCTCTCTTCTTCCATTGGGGTCTTCGGCTTTTTACTTGTACTGTTTCAACTTTCAAGAATGCCGACTGGTTGCATGGCTCAGATTAAGATGTGTGTTCAATTTCTTGACAGCTGTCAGAGTCTGAATTTTTATTCATGAAAACAAGTCCACCAGCCCTTTTACCTTGCATGCAGCATGTTT
>Ga0325411_1007264_pt1 | contig 12087 bp, 9 predicted proteins | sample PopdelMetagenome_13_FD_206181 | JGI IMG/M metagenome (GOLD analysis project Ga0325411, IMG submission 206181) | Populus deltoides microbial communities from Bellville, Georgia, United States - Xylem-PdIQD-R4 | ecosystem: Host-associated > Plants > Phyllosphere > Stem > Wood/Secondary xylem... | reverse complement strand
TTTTTTTTTTCTGTTTTCTTTTCTTCTTCTTTTTTATTATTATTTTTTAAAGGATGTCATTTTCCTGAAATCAGCTGGCTTTGCAAGCTTCATCTACCTGCTATGAAATGGTTTAAAGTCATCAACATACATCTCCTATCAGTTCCAAAGGAAATTCATTTCCTATCTCATTAAACATAACTTGCATATAGAAAGAAACAACCACCCGATTACAACTAGAGAACATTCACTCCAAAAAGTGTGCTTACCCCATAGACATACAGGCAAAGTGGTACTTCATGTTCCAAAGAATTGTCTCCCATGTCCGGAGGAGACTCAAAAGTAAGCTCATTATGACCAATCCTTTCATCTGTCAAGTGGAAATCTTCAACCAAAACTTCATCTTTCTTTTCAGCAGATGTTTGAAAGGCAGGTTCACTTTCTTTAGTTTTTTTTACTCCCTGGGAGCTCATTTTGCGAACTTCCACATGTGGGGAACGTCCTTCCACAGAAACAGTGTCAACAAATAAGGCATAGAGGACAGATCAGGGGGTGGGGGGGAATTGTTAGTGGCAGAAAATCAGCATATGTCAATGGCAGGTTCTTGGCAGAAATTGTGCCTGAAAATGGGGAAGTTTTTCCCCCATTTTCAGCTATAAATAGAGAGGTTAAGAGAGAGCAAAGGGAACAGAAAACACACTAAACAAGTAGGAGAAGGAGCTGCCTTCATTGGCAGCAGGAGCTGCAGAATGGCAGCATAACAGCAGCCTCTTGTCTTTGTAGATTTCCTTCAGCAACCTACCTTTAAACTCTCCTTTGTAAATTGTAACAAAATTTTGCCACGATTCTTCTTGAGAATGTCTTGCAGAACTAAAACATAAAATGGTAATTTTTTTGTTTTACTAAATCAGAAGAAAAAAATACCTGAGAGAATAGCATCCACTGTTGCTTCTAAACTGCGATGAACTCGCAACTCAGTCTTTGAAATTATCTCCACCCCACAGCTAAATGTTGAAGGCCCTTTCCTCTCAAGCACTGTCTTCTGGACACCCCTCCGGTTTGCTTCTTCATCCCCTAGCGTCACACTCTGTAAAACTGATTGCATTAGTATAAATGATCAGAGAGGTATCTGTTTGGCGATATTGTTAACATAAATAGCAGCATATAACAGAAACACAGCAAATAATGAGTAACTGAAGGAATAGAAAATCCTTGCATTGATAAAGGTGAGAAAGAACATAATAGAGATGTAGAAGAATAGGATTACACTGCAAGTCCATCACTACTGCTATGATTTAGCAGCAATGTGGAGAGCAGCCATTGCAAATCATGCCCAAGAACCCAAGCATTAAGCAAGAATGAATTCAAAAGAAAAATAAATAAAGGAAACAACATACAGTGAGGAATTGAAACAGTATTCTCTTTACCATTTAATTCCACACAATTATACTGCAGTACAATACTACAAGCTTCCTAAACAGATACATGGGCAAGTTGATCAGCTTTTATATAATAATTTCAGTGGTACTGATTATCCACGAGGACAATGTCACTTCTCTTGATACTATCACGTCTTTCTTTCCCTTTATATATTTATCTTTCCTTCTCCTTTGTTTATTGATATGCATCTAGTAATTAAAAGATAGATACAGAAAAAGAAGGGCAGTTTTTTTTTGAAGAAGAAGAAGAAGAAAGAGATGCACACATTCTCGAAATTTCTGCGTTAAAGATTCATGATCCTTGATGAAGTAAAGAAATAATTTGAGTAAAATAAAGAACGGAGAAAATGAAAAACTACACCCTGCAGTGACACTTTTACACCTTAGTGGCAAGGTTATAAACTCCGCCACTTCAATCCCTTGTCTTTACCTTTGTTACTGGTGTCCTAATGCCCTTAATATTTTTTTGACAAGGCATCTATGAGGTTCTAACATTTTGACTGATATGCCATGAAGAAACACATTGATGCAATGTCAATAACACATTACCACTCAAGTGTCACACCTTTAAAGCAGAGAATAAAACAAAATCTCAAGCTGAGTTCAGAACTGTGTTCTGCACATGCACACATTTTCACACCTTTACTTTATTTATCATTAGGAAAAAGAGGAATCCCTTGAAAAATCTTTCATTTAGTGGAAGCAACTTGGATTGTTGAGCAACAAAACTTCTAGAATCTGAACTTTTTAAATGAAAGAAATGTTTTTTTTGTGATCATTAAAAATCAACTGGCTTCTTGAAAGTACTTTTTTAAGAAAATATTCAATCAAAGAACAATAGATGACTATTGAAAATAAGACCAAGTAATACATCTAGATTCATTTTGGTTAAAGCTAGATTAGTTCTTTGAAGAAGAAAAAAAAAGGCCAAACCTCCCAGTCTTTTAGCCCTTTCCATCTTTGGTCTGCATGGAACTTAATCTCTGATCTCTTGGCACAGTGCAAGATGACTTTATCAACTAAAATAGTTGGTATCCACAAAATGTTTTACATTTTGTATTAATAGAAAGATGACACACTAGATCTGAATTTAACTCAAATCACAACAATAAATAAGAATAATCAAATCATATAATTGGAAGCTATCCTCCAAGTAATTTAGCACTTTCCAACTCCAGTGCGAGTGGAATTTATTCTCTAACCTCTTGACACAATGCCAAATATTAAAAGAGCTGGCACCCACAAAATGTTTTTACATTTTGTATTAACAAATAGGAGACGCATTAGATCTAAATTGAACTCAAATCCCAGTGATAAATCTTAAAAATCAAATCATATGATTGCAAGCTGAAGACATACCTATTCAAATACAATAATTGACAAGGATCAAAAAATAAAAAGTAAGGCACTTTTATACCATATGTTGATGCTTTCATTTAAGGGACCAAGCACTTAATCACTAGCTGCAATTTTGTTTGCGAGCTTTTTTGTGTGTGTGTGTGTGTTAGTCAACACATATCATTCATTTTATTTTTTTACTAGTTGGACAATATTTTCTCCTTAATTCAAATTATAGATGTTATGGTAGAAAGTTAGGGACATTAATTCCTAATAATCATCTATGTAAATCAGCCCTTATGTAGGTACAGTAATGCCCTGTAAATCAGCCCTCTAATTGCTGAAAATATATAATGGAGATCTTTAAAAGAGAAAGGACATAGATTTCTTTCAAACTTTTGTGTCTTATTGACATGGTATTAGAGCCACAACTCCAAACTATGGTTCATTCTAGCAAATTTGCTTTCTAGGATCTTGGGATTTTCTTCTTGTCTTGAGCAACACTAGTTCTTCACTTTGTCTTGAAGTTTTATTCTTGTCTTGGGATTTTCTTCTATTTTTCTTTCAGTCATATTGCTTTCGTTTCAGACCTGGTGTTCTTAGATATATTCTTTTCGTCTTTGTGCCCCTCTCGGGTTTACTGGTTACTTTGTGACTTATTCTTGCTAGGTACATCATGTCTTTTAAAAAGTCATATTTTGTTTGTGTTTGTTTTACTTAGAAGAATTACTCTGCTTGAGGGTTACTGAGAAGAATTTCCATCTTCATTTTTCGCTTGTGATGCTGTTAGAATTGATAATCAAGGATGGCACAGGCGCCACCCTAATTCTAATTCTCATGTACTCCGTACTTTATTCAATTCTGATTTGATAGGTAATACCGAGTCCTATTTTATTAACGATATCAGTTTAACTGTGCCAGTTGCAAGCTTGGTAAAAGTAAAGTTTTGGCATTTCTAACTCATACATCTTGGGCATCATGTTGTTTTGATCTTGTTCATAGTGATTTAGGGAATGTCACATGTTGTCTCACATGCTCATTTCAAATACTTTGTAACATTCACATATGATTAGAGTTGTTTCACTTGGGTTTACTTTCTTCAATCTAAGGATGAAGTCGTTGATGTTTTTCAAACTTTTCTTAGGTCTTATTGAGACTCAATTCTCAGCTAGTATCAACATCTTACAATCATATTTTAGGAGCGAATATAGATCTACTAAGTTTCAAGAATTTCTTCAAAGCAAAAGAATGTTCTCACAATGTTCATATCCTTCCACTCCTCAACAAAATGGTGTTGCAGAGAAAATAACCGACAACTGCTTGATGTGGTAAGAACCTTGTTACTTGAATCCTCTGTTCCTTCTCGTTTTTTGGTGACGTTTTTTCGACTACTACTCATTTGATCAATCGACTACCATCTCCTAATCTAAACAATAATTTACCTTTCTATAATTTGTTTAAATATTATCTTGCCTGCTTTAATCTTGGCATATTTGGTTGTATATGTTTCGTGCATCTTCCACCTCATAAATGTACTAAACTTAGCGCACAGTCTATCAAGTGTATTTTTTTGGATTATGCTATCAATCAAAAGGGTTGTGTGCTATAATATTTATGCTTGTCGAATCTGCGCTCCAGGAATGTAGTTTTCTTTCAAAATCAATATTTCATTCAAATCACGTTAAAGTCTTTTTCTCCTACCTTATCTATTTTACATGATTTTTTTAACTCTCAAGCATTCTCTGGAAATCAGTATATTGACTTCAATCAAAATTGTTTGTATAAGGTTCCTATTTAAAGGAGAATACAAGACATGAAATTAGAAACCAAATCAAATCATATATCATAATTAGAAGTGGCTTTTAATTTATAGGAGTTGACTAATACCACCAAATTTATAGACAACCTCATAAAATCTTCTATTTTACAACAAAACACATCATCACCATGAATATGGTTCCACTCTAAATTCTTATGCTCCTCCTCAAGATCTTGTTCTGGAACATAACCCTGCCCCAGACTAAGCTATTGATCTAGCTACACCTCTATGTCATACTACTAGACCTTCTAGACCACCAGATTGGTCATCACCGTGAATCTGGTTCCATTCTAAATTCCTATGCTCCTCCTCAAGATCATGTTCTGGCACCTAATCCTACCCCAAACCAAGCTATTGATCCAGCACCTCTCCATCTTGGTCATTGCATTAGATGGATGTGAACACCTTTCTTCATAGGGACCTCAAAGAAAAAGAACTAGATGATAATTCCTTATTGTATGACTACCTCCTCTTCACATGATGTTTGTAAGCTTAAACATTTTTAAATGGGTTAAAGCAAGCATCCCGCACCTGGTTTGAGAAGTTCCATTATACACTGCTTAACTTCTCATTTGAACAAAGTCAATATTATGCTTTGCTCTTCTTCCACAAAGCAGCTACAGGTATTGTTCTTCTCTTAGTTTATATGGTTGATATTATCATGACTGGGACTGACATTCCTTTAATTACAAAGCTTCAAAAGATATTGCATGAATCTTTTCATATGAAAGATATTGGTCATCTTACCTATATTTTGAGCTTGGAGGTACATTCTCTATCCAATGGGATTTTCTTGGACCAACATAAGTATGTCCAAGATCTTATCACCTTGGCTAGTTTGGAGGAGACTAGTTCAGTTGATACTCCTTTGGAGATGAATGTCAAGTATAGAAAGGCTAAAGGGGACCTCCTCTCTAATCCAACTCTTTATCAGAAACTTGTTAAAAGTCTTATCCACCTTGGCTAGTTTGGAGGAGACTAGTTCAGTCGATATTTCTTTGGAGGTGAATGTCATGTATAGAAAGGCTTAAAGGGACCTCTCTAATCCAACTCTATATCAGAAACTTGTTATGAGTCTTATCCTACTTTACATGCTAACAACATTAGCACTATTCATATTTTAGCCAATCTTGTCTTCAATGAACATACCAAGCACATCAAGGTTGATTGTCACTCAAATTTAGAAGCTTTTGACTGTTAGGTGATCTCCCTTGTATTTCTACTGATTATTAGGTTGCTAATGTCTTTAAGCTATGACTAGTAAACTGTCAACGACATCAATTTTTCATTGGCAAATTGTTGTTGGTTGACTTACAAACATCAATTTAAGGGGAGATGTAAATGGTAGAAAGTTAGAGACATTAATTCCTAATAATCATCCCTATAAATCAGCCTCCTAATTAATATAAATCAGCCCTTATGTAGATAGATTAATGCCTTGTGAATCAACCTCCTAATTGATGCAAATCAACCCTTATTTAAGTAGATCAATGCCTTGTAAATCAACCCTCAAATTGTTGAAAATCAGCCTTATAAAGTACTATATAATGGAGGTCTCTAAAGGAGAAAAGGAGAAAAAACACTAATTTCTTTCAAACTTTGGTGTCTTAATGTAGAGACAAGACCATTTTGTTAAGTTGGGTGTATTGGAGGGAAAGAAAATGGGAAAACCAACGAGAAAGACAAAAGGTGGGAGAGGAAACCAAGAAAGAAACTTGGATCAATATTGCAGCGATCCCTTTCACATACTTCAACAGTATCTAAGAAAACCAAGAAATACAATTGCCCAGTGATTTAACAAGTTAAGTCAAGTTTTAAGCTTCCAAAACTTGGTTCATCTGTATTGCTACTCATCTTGAGTTTTATTGAGCCCATCTAGACTTGAGCTTGAGTAGTTTCACATTATATGAGTAAAATTATAAGTTGATCTACGCAGTAGGTCAATAAGTTAATTAGTTTAACTTGATACAAAAGAGGAGTTTAGTATTGAGATCATTCTCAACCATAGATATAGCTGATAGGTTCATTTTTACAGGTCTACCAATAAGGAATCATTTCATCAGGTATGAAAAAATATTGATTATCTCAAAGGTTAGATTAGTTAATTTGATATACCATAACATTTTTATGAAAAACGAGGCAATGATGAAATTTACTTTCATGTTGAACATATCAATGCATGCATCCAAACACCATTATCACAGTAACACCATTGTAGTTCATTTTATTTCAAAAATTTCACAATCAACACCCAATAGCATTAGGGACTATTAGCATATGACAGTTTGCACGCTCCATGTATCACAACATAAAAATTAGAGCCCTTGACATATAGCATAGCAAATACACAAACCAATTACTCATCTTCATTGAAAAAAATAATGTCACCTGTATTCCTCCAACAAGCATCTCCAGAGAAGGATTCATTATCAAATTCTCTATTGTGATTCCATGAGCGGTGGCTACTAGCTGAATCCCACGCTGTGCAATTGTACTTGCAGCCATTGCTTCAAGTTTTGTCCCAATTTCATCTATCACAATCACTTGAGGCATATGATTTTCAACTGCCTCTATTAATACCTAAACATTAGAAACTTGTAAGCATTTTCCCCCGCTGACAATAAAATGACAAAATAACACATCTAGGTCTCCGGATCAGGAAGTAAAAACAATAAAATCATGTTGTGAACAAAAAATGACATGCATTGCTCATTGTAGTGGTACAATGATCATATGCCAATTACTAAACAATAGTGTTATATGCTTCAGAGATTTCATTTCCCAAGGGCATAACATGCGTATATGCTTAATTAATGCTAGTCATGTCACTTTATAATTGAAATATCTATTAATGTCATTAACAACATTTCTTATCAAACTTCAGCTAGTCAACTTTGTTTCATGAAAACATATGCACTGTAGACAGGCCCATAAAGGAGATCACACATTTCCAGCCTATACCTTATGTTGCATATCTAAATCAGGAACTTGCATCCGTCGAGCATTGCCTATTCCAGCATGAGGTATATCACCATCGCCTCCTATCTCATTGGATGTATCAACAATCATCACTCGTTTCTTGTAATCATTTGCAAGCATTCGAGCAATTTCCCTGCAAAACTTAGGATTTTAGGTCACCCTAGAGAATGATGGATGCACCAAGAGTAGCAAAAATCCACTATTAGAACAGCCCAGATGCAAACTCGGTACTCAAATCCCTGAGTAAGACTGGTTTACACCACTGTTAAGCATATATTAAATTCAGCAACAAAAATTCTCTCCTGCTACAAAATATAAGCAAAAGATAGCATATCTCAACTTCATCTATTTTCCCACACCCAAGATAATAGATGTCTTCAGAAATGGAACAAAACATTTGCATAGAAATATTTAAGGATGAATAACAAATGCAAAGATGGTCTGAGTCAACAGTAGTGGTGAAATAAGGGGCATTGAGAAATTGAAAAGCATAAGAAACATGAACAAGTTAGCTGGGGGGATTTTAAGAAAGCAAAAACCTATAGAAGAATACTGAATTTTCCAAAACAAAAACTACTATACATTGCTCTAAAAGTAGAGGACCATGGTTCTTTATAACATGGGACTGTGACATAGTTTAAAGCCAAACTAACATGAGACGCCTTTTCTTTTAGGACACAATTCACTAACGAAGTCTCACATCTAAAAGTAGCATGCCCACTTTAATTAGGCAGGCAAGTAGATTCAGGTGAAATAAAATAAGAATCATTATCTTCTTCTAAATAAAACCTTCAATAATCAAGAGTCAGTAGTCCACTACAGTGCTCAAAACACTCCTCAACCTAATTACAACGTAGGCAATTGCTCATTTCTTTTAATGCATAACAACTCAATGCAGAAAACAATTTAGAACAAAATAGAAGCTTTTGTGTGGAATCATATCATTTCCATAAAAGACAAGAACAGCTAACCTGATAATTGTAGTCTTTCCCACCCCTGGAGGACCAATGAACAAAAGAGAAGCACCATCGTGAACTAAATCTCTCAGCAAACTAGCACTGCCTGGTATTGCCCGACCAACACGACAAGTAAGACCAATGATTTGGCCCTCTCGATTTCTTATGGCACTAATGCGATGCAATGTTTGGCTGATGCCTGCTCGATTATCAATAGCAAAGTCACCAACCTACACTACGCCATTCTAGTAAGCCAAAAGCCTCTATTTACCATTAATGATTAATCAAGAGAAAAAAAAACCAATTATATATTATGGAAGAATGAGGTAGTGATAGCTTAACTAAAATATTGCTATTGAAGATAAAAAAAAATTCAAACCAGGAATTTAAGCAAAATAAAAAAGCAGAGAGGGAAATGCTTGAAAAATGGATCATAAAAATTTTGTGAAGAATCAAGGTCGTTCTCCTTTGGGAACTAAACTCGAAATTATGCTCCTTGAACTTTTGATAAATGGTTCAAGACTTCAAATTTCATCAACTCATTTCTCTTCTCCTAATTCTGAAAATTAAATTTGTCACACTTAATATGTAGAACTTAGAACTTTTTTCTTTTCTTTTCAGTTAGTAAATGTTGGAAATACAGTCAAAGCATCCTTTATTTTTTGTTTACTTTCTCAAAAACAAATGTTGCCAATATTGATAATTTAAGAATTATGAAGAATGGTATACTATTATTCAAATCCTTTAAAGTAGTGACAACAAAGACGATGATGATAAAGAAACTACTAATGAAATAACAAAGACACTAAATCAATCACAATATATTATCAAAATTGAATCACAAACATTATAAAATAGATCTCGTTGAATCCTCAACACAATGTATTCGAGTGGTGAGTAAAAACACGAAAAGAATTTAGAGTATACAAAGAACATGCATTCCATGATGACAAAACGAGCTACCAATAATGTTGTTGTGAAAGAAACACAGAGTGGAGCTGTTGTATCTAGCTCATGTCACGAGGGGTGCAACATTTGAAATATTACAGCCCCACATCAGAAACAGAAGGAAAAGTAATGTTGTACACACCTTAGAAACCAATTATTAACAGCTTAGAGCTCAGCTTTATACACTGGACTTTTGTCTATTTCAAGAGAAAAATTACAAGTTAGTTAGCAGGTGGAAACCACCAGTAGAATCCTGCTAGGTCAACAGCTGAAGAACAGGTCATCAGAAAAAGAAGGAAAAGTGAGCATGTACGTAACTACCTACTTAATCCACTATCGATAATTTGATTTTTAAGTTCTTTCGCCACATGGAAAGGACTATGTTGCACGGCATTGTTAGGCCAATGAGTTACTTGGGCATTGCAATATTACCCTTGTATCTTTTTTTATCTCTAGTTATGTGAAATATATACGAACCTAAGATTTGTCAAGGATAATGCGTGGTAGTAGAAAAGTTTTCAAATTTTTGAGAGTTAAGAATATTGTAGAGATGTGATCTTGCCATCAAGTTGAGATTAATGATGCTCTCCAAAGAAAATAAAATGACTTATATGGTTCAAACCTTGACAGAAAATAAGGTATTTCCACTAATTCATCCTTGAAAACTACTAGAAAAAATAAACAACTAGTCTTTTGAGCCTTACATCTCTTTTCCTCTCAACAAGAGCCTATTATTTATGTATATTGTTGTGTTCTTAGCTATCTCAGTTATTATGATCAAATAGTGGGAACTGGAAAGCATGTCTCACCAAAACAATCTTAGAATCAAACCCAACAACATCGCCAAACAAGTAACTCACCACCAAATGGGGAGTCAATAATTCAAATGTGTGATTAGTACCTCGGTCGCTATCATCTGGTAGTTTAAGGTTCAAGAGCAACTTGTCAATGAATACAATGTCAACAATATAATAAGTAACGACCACGACAATCTACTAGGCTTCAGCATTGCAATATCACTGAAAGCCCTAAAAATTTAAATGACTTTCCTTGCACTCAAAAAGCTGACTTGATTGATACTATCTCAACAGACATAACACTGGAAAATTTTGAGATGTCATAAGTTTACAAAATTGTGATTACAATTTACAAGCACGAAACATTTATCATTCAACTAAAAAATATCCTCTACCCAACATTGAATTAGAAAAACACAACGTCATCCTAAACTAACATAAATTATAAGCGCATTTTATCAAGAACTTAGAAGGCAAGAATAACAAAACAATTCAAAACCTGTGAAGTAGCATGTTGGAGATCCTGAAGAGTGATAGGGCAATCAGATAGAACAAAGTCCCCAGATGGAAATCTCGCTAGTGGCTTCCTACCCAAATCCATAACCACCTCAACCAAGTCAAGAAGCTCCGGGTGTTCACTAACTCTTCTTCTCATTTCTTGGGGTAGTAAGTCCAAAAGGCGACCCAACTCCACCTCAAAACCATCTTCTGGCGAAGGAGAAACTGAAGAATTCGAAATCGAAAGAAACCCACAAAGTTTTTTGGAGAGAAATTGTCCAGGAAGTCGTTGTTTTGGCGAGAAATGAAGGGTTTTGGAGAGTGGATAAGTATGGTGTGGGAGTTCGGTCAAGGGAGGTAGAGGTAGATGGTGTGGGATTTGCAGCAGAGAAAAAGAAAGCATTTGATTTTGGCGGGAATCGAAAAGAAATTGTTTTGGAATATTAAAAAGCAGGGCAGGATTATAGGTTCTGCAGTGGATGGATATCAGATCAGATCAAATTATCAATGGGAGAAAGAGAAGATAAGCCACAGTTTTAATGGGGGTTGGGTGTTTAGGCAATCTATCCATATCCACGGATAGATTATTGGGAGTTTTTTTGTCATATGCTTACGATGGGTATGCTGTGCTGGGGGCGATGCTGATGTTTTTTTTGTTATAAACACAGAGTAAACTTTTATCAAACATTACAATTACATTTATTTACAATTACAATTTTAATTATAATTATAATTATTATAAAATAAACTAAAGAAAATCATCATTAGTTGTTCATTTTACTTTAGAAAAGGGCACAAATGCTGTGAATGCAGTTTTTTTTTAATGTGTTTTTTTAAAAAAATATTTTAAAAAAAAATCTTTCTTGGTAAGAAAGTCATTTACCCTATCAAACTATAACATAAATTATTTTAAAGTCTAAATTTTAATGGTGTATTTTTTTTATTTTTTTCTTTAATATATAGAGATATATTTTACAATTTAATTTTACACTTAATGCCTAACATTTCATTTTTGTCAATTCATTTAATTTAATATAGAAATATACATTACATTTTAAAATTTATACACCAAATATTAATAAAACAAATTAATTCTTATGGTGTTTTTTGAAATCTTTGTCAAATTCTAATGGATAATCACAAACTTGTTATGATATCTATTAATTGATTTTTGTATTTTTTTTAAAGTATGATAAAAATGCAATTTATTTTATTTAAAAACAACAAATGCATGAAAACTCTTAGAATTTGACCTGCACATAAATAAAAACATATTTATTTATATTTTAAAATAAGAAAATTTTTTATTTTTCTGAAATTTTAAAGAAAAGCAA
>Ga0325411_1007258_pt1 | contig 12094 bp, 4 predicted proteins | sample PopdelMetagenome_13_FD_206181 | JGI IMG/M metagenome (GOLD analysis project Ga0325411, IMG submission 206181) | Populus deltoides microbial communities from Bellville, Georgia, United States - Xylem-PdIQD-R4 | ecosystem: Host-associated > Plants > Phyllosphere > Stem > Wood/Secondary xylem... | reverse complement strand
GGATATAAACATTAAAGTCCATGTTGAGTTTATATTATACCTATTCTAACACCATTAGTAAAACCTTTTTACCTTGACATAATTAACTTAGCTAAACATAATGAAGAAGAAAAACATAAATAAACAAGATAAGAACATGATTATGATATAAGTTAACTAAGTATATGAAAGGAAATGAAAAAGCATAAACAAGAGATTAATATAACATGAAAGAAAACTTGAACATTACAAAGATATAAAGAAAGAAAGCAAGAACATGATCTTGATCTGAAAACCAAGATGATTAAATACATGGCAAATGTCTCCTTTTATAGGTCAAGATTCAGAACTATTGATTGGTGGACTAAGAAAATAGTTGGTGGCCAACCATTGATTTGGTGGCTGGTTTTTGACATTGTTGGCTGCTGGTTCTTGAAATTGTTGGTAGATTTTTGATATTGTTGGCTGGCCAAAACGTCATTGCTAACATCAGAATTTGAGCCCTTTGTTTAATGAAAGCTATGGGCAATTGTCTCAGCTTTCCAACAAAAAAAACAGAGCTCATTTGGACTTCTAGAACTCAAGATATGAGTTGAAAACCGAACAGTGTTTGAGCTGCAGGACAGGTTCCGACTTCTCCGTTGTTTCTAAGATTGGAACTTGAAAACAGCAGAATTGAGTCTTGGACCCTTCATGAAAATTTTAGGTCTATGTCGTATCTTTCCATCCATATAAAGTAGACCTAAATCCAAGTTTTACAACTCTAGTTATGATCAAATAACCGAATGGTGTTCCAGTTTGGAATTGAACCAGCATCTCTTCTCTTAGCCTAGTCCTCTTTTTGTCTCTTCACTTTCAATTGTTAATCACATCAATCAATCCTTTGAATTGTGAGATATACCTGCATTCAAAACAAGCATTTACCATAAATTAAAGATATATTATATTATCATACTTGTTATTATAAAACATGCTTTAGTTAGGGAATTTAACGATACTTTAGTGCAATATGATGATATAAAGCCTTAATAAGAATGCACTTTTAAGTACTAATTAGTATGAAAACATTTAAAGAAGTATGATATGCTCTTCACAATCATTTTTTATTAACTTCATGGTCTACGATTGCTCTATTAAAGAGACAACTTCAGACCATTACTCAAGGTCATCAATCTTGTACTGATTTTATAGAAGAATTTAAGAGCTTGGTTGATCAATTAACAACTATAAGGAAAAGTATTAATGATTAAAATCTCATTAGCTTTCTATTGAGAGGACTTTGACCAACCTTTAACCCTTTTATCACTTTCTTTAACTTTACAAGTCATCATAAAGATATTTTTTTTCTATGATTTCAAGCTGAACTCTTGAGTTTTGAGACTCTCATTGATGTACAAGCCAACCTTGCCATTGTTCAACATTATGCATTTATAGCAAATAAAAAAAGCCCTAATGTTTCCAAGGAAAAAAATAATTACGAACACCTCCAAAGTCTCAACTACATCATTCATTTTATAGTTAAAATAAAAATAATTCTACTACTCATCCTAATCAACCTACCAATGAAGACCAATATGTTAGATTTGTAATAAGAAATGTGATATATTACTCCTAATTGTTATCATTGCTTTGAATTCTTTTTTCAAGGATGGTTGCCACTTACTGATCTTACTATGGATGCTGAAGTCAATAATTCTTTTGATCAACATGTCTAGTATATAGATAATGGAGCAAACACTTATATCATAGCCAATTCAACAACTTTAACTAACTAATAATCCTACGGGGGTGGTGGTACTTTCCAAGTTGAAAAAAAAAACTAGAAATTCAACTCTAAACTTTGATCATACCTACTCATCTCAATCAACATACTAATGACAGACTAAATTGTTAGATTTATGGTAAAAAAAGATATACTATTCCTGACTATTATCACCATTTTGACTTCTTTTTTTTCAAGAATGGTTGTAGCGTACTAATCTTACTACTATGGTTGCTAAAGTCAATAATTCTTATGAATAACATGTTTAATATGTGGATAGTAGAGAAACACTCATATCATTACTAATGCAACAAATTTAACCAACCAACAGCCCTAAGAGGGTGAAGATATTATCTAAGTTGGCAATGATGAGAACTAATAAGCACCACAAAACGATACATTAAAGGTGCTAATTATGTCAATTACAAGGTCAAGGGCCAATAAGATTAAAGAGGAGGCTTTGGGTTCATTTTGTTTTTCCTAATATATAATTTTATGCTAACAAGTATAATTTTCAATATGATCATTGGATCAAGCTAAAATTTTACCAAAAAATTTTAGAGGCATTGTTTTATACGAGTTTAAAATTTCGTAGCAATATGAATTTAGAAAAGCCTTGTAATAAATATAAAAAGCTATTGTGCAAGAATGACATTATTTTTCTAGTTGGCTTTGGATTATCTTTTGTTTTGATTTATGGATTTTCTACAAGGTATATTTATTATTCTATAGGGATCTCTTTTGTGGGCTAACATATAGGCAATATCTTAAGAAATTATTTAGGTAATGGTTCCTTTATTCTGTAAGGAATCTTAATTTAACAAGGTTTTCATAATTAGTAGTTAATTCTTTATTTGTTAAACAAACATATGTGGCAACTTAAGAGTTCTATTTATGCAAGGATTCCATATTTTTAAGGACATGAATTTAGCAGTTTGCTTGAGGAGTATGCTTCCATGTTTTGTAAGGATATACGAAAATTATCAGCTTTCTTTTTCCAAGGACTACATAAGTCGACAACAACCTTTATGTATATAAGGGATGAATTCCTTTATTTTTTTGGATAACTGATGTGCAAAATTATGGTTTGAAATAATAGACTTAGGATTTTGTTTAGTTTTCATACTTTAAGCTTTAATTCATATACTTTGTGTTTTATTTAAATTGGGTTTAATGTCACCCCATTAGTTCATTAGGGTTGAGTTTATTTTGACCCTTTAAGTACTCTCTTGTAAGGTTTTCAATTTAGATTTATATTCATTTTTATTGTTGCATATTATGTGCTTGTGCGTGATAGAATTCTTATACTTTTGATTATTCATTGAACTATCTTGATTTGTCGAAGAATAATTATCTTCGTGATGTCTTCCTTATACTTTTCGTTCGTGAATCTCTATGATCATTAGATAGGGGTTTTATTTCAGTAGTTTTGGTTCCTCAGTTTATATAATCATTAGGTCGAGATTTTATCAACCAAATTTGATTTTGGATTTCTTAGGTTTGTTTTTTCTTACACGTAGGCTCTTACCTTTTGGGTTTACATCACTACTCATCCTAATCAAACTCCTAATGACAGACTAATCTATCAGATTTATGGTAAGAAAGGAATGTTGCTTTTGAATGTTATAATCACTTTGACTTTTCTTTTTAGAGATGGTTTCCACTTACTGATATTGCTACTATGGCTTCTGAAGTTAACAATTCTTATGACCAATATGTTTGGTATACGAATAGTGGAGCAAATGCTTTTATCACTACCAATACAACAAATTTAACCAACCAAAAATCCTATGAGGCTGATGATACTATCTAAGTTAGTAATGTCTCAGGTTTAGTTGTCAAACAAACTAGAAATTGAACTCTAAACCTTGATCATACCTCATTCAAACTCATCAATATCCTTCACTATCCTAATGCTTCTCTAAATATTTTATCAATTAACCAACCTTGTCTACAATGATTGCTATTTTGTATTATCTGATATTGATTTTTGTGTAAAGAAAAATAAAATGGGTTGCATCCTACTTTAAGGACTAGTTGAAAATGGAATTTTTTTTTCCACTTGTTAGTCATAAGAGCTTTTTTAATAATCTGCATTGCTTACTGCTATGCTAGGAATAAAAACTTCATAGGAACACTGGCATAAACATACAGGGCATCCATCCAAGTCCACCTTGAATTGATTGTGTAATTATTTATCTATTTATAATTCTTTTAAACAATTAAGTTTCTACAACTCTTGTCAATTAGGAAAAGCTATAAAACTTCCTTTTAGTAGATTCAAATGGTGTATCCATTGCAATCTAAATTCAATGCATTTGTTATTTTCTAAGAATACAAAGCTCTTGTTGAAAATTTATTCTCTTTTAAAATTCAACAATTACAATTAGATAATGGGGGATAATATCTTTTCAATAATTTCAATTTTTTTTAGCAACACATAGGAAATATCATAGATTAACTTTCCCTTATACTTCATAACAAAATGGTATTGCCAAAAGAAAACATTGACATATCCAAGAAAATGGTTTAACTTTATTAACAACAACAAATCTACCAAATAAATATTGGATTGATGCCTTTTTTACAATAATATTACTCATAAATCGCCCACCTACTTGTCCCACACAATTTATCTACTTACTTTATGATCCATAAAAAACTGCCATCATACAATTCCCTTAGGATTTTTGGATGTTCCTGTTATCCTTACTTATAACCCTATAAAGATTATAAGCTATATTTTCATAGCAAACAATGTTTCTTTCTTGGGTATGCTAATCAACAAAAGGGATATAGTTTCCTAGATTTGGACACATTTAATGTTTATATTTTCAAACATGTAGTATTTGATGATAATTTATTTTCAACAAAAGATAAATGTCACATTTCACTATATAATGATAGCAAGATGTTGACAAGTTTGTTTCCTATCTCTTATGCAATTCCAATATCTTTAAATTCTGAAGATAAATATACCACCTAATTCTTCTCATGACTGATAATGTTTAACCTTCATCTTTTTTTTTTCTGATTAAAATGCTATATCACCTACAAATCTTTTAGACCCCAACCGAAACATAACTCCATCCTTACAAATTCCTCACTAACATCAGACATGTCCCACTCTTCCATCTCTATAAAGTCCTCAACACACACAACCTAACATAGTTATCATAACACATTCTAAAACAAGAAATTAAAAACATAAATAATATCTTGGTTTTAAAATATTTTATACCACTTGTCATCTTTTTTATTGTTTGCATAATATACTTACACAATATGAGCCAATTTGCTATACACAAGCAATAACAAAATATGAAAGGAGACAAACTATGAGACGTGAATTTGATGCTTTAATGGAGAATAAGATGTCGTCTTTATGTCCAAGGCCAAAAGATAAACATGTTGTGAGGAATAAATAAGTATTTAAAATTAAATGATGTACTGAATATAACATTGAACACTACAAAGCCAAACTTATGGTAAAGGAATTTGATAAAAAATCTACAATTAACTACTTTGACCTTTTCTCTCTAGTAGTTAAACTAACTACAATTAGATTAGTTTTATCACTTGCTATAACATTTAGTTTGAAAACTAGATAACTAGATTTTCCAATGCATTTCTACATGGCACCTTTAATAAAGAATTTTATATAGAACAACCTTAAGAACTCATTTATAAGACTCAACTTGATCTAGTGTGTCATTTTTATAATTACTTTTACGGCCTTAAACAAGCTACAAGAGCTTTGGTTAGAAGGTTATCTCAACAATTACTAAAGCCTGGTTTTGAGGAATCCAAAGTTGATTATTCTTTGTTTATATTATGTACTAATACTTTTAGATTTTTTGTGTTGGTCTAAGTAGATGATATCATTATTACTAGATCTAGTTCTTCTATCATTCATTCTCTCATTGATAGTTTAAAGGGAACATTTCATCTTCATGATCTCCTTGACATCACAAAAATGATTGGTGTTAAACATCTAGCTTGTCCTATGACTTCAGGAATGAAACTCTCATCTAATAAGGGCTCAATTATGTGGGATCCTATATATAGAATACACTTCTAGATATTTCATATATATGTAAATCAATTATACCAATTTATATATAATTCATTGGATTGCAGTTAAAATAGTGCTTCACTATTTGAAAGGCACAACCGACTATGACTAATGTTTGATGTGACTTGAATTGGGTTGGCGATCTTGATGAAAAAAGAAGCACCAGTGGATTTAGTATTTTTCAAGGCAAGAATATAATATCATGATATGCCTAAAAACAAGGAGTTGTCTCACATTCAAGCATATACTGAAGCATGACTTTAGCTAAAACAAAAGCTTATTGGATTTGGGTGTTACCGAAGGAGTTTCAGATTTTTCTTTCCTCACCTCCTACTATTTGATGTGACAACATTAGAGCACTAGTCTTAGCCTCGAATCCGGTCTTCCATGTAAGAACCAAGCATGTGGAAACTGAGTATCATACCTGATTAGTTTGCTGGAGGTGTTAAGAGTATGTATTGACTTGGTCAATAATCAGTTGCAAGAATCAAGATAATAAATTGTACAAATCAATTCAGTTAATTAGACTGCTTAATTTGTAGGAAGTTCTTCCAATGATTCTGTCAACATATTGTCGCAAAGAACCCAAACCCAAGGTAGCTTGCCTCTAATCTTTGTCAAGATATTACATTGCCATTAGCCTTCCAGAGTGTTATATACAGTGTGCTGATCAAGTGGAAGTAATTAGTAGCGAGGAAGATAACATAGGCAAGCACTCGGAGGACTATGACTCGCTCACTGAACAGGCAAATTAAGCTAAAAAATCCACATTCACCATTCCCATTAAACAGAATTCTTCGCATGACCGACATAGACAGATCCTTCTTATCAATATTATTTCTTAACAGTACTGTCTCTATGGACTTGAATGGAGTAATGGTTGAGAAAGTGCTTACATGCAAATTGGCAGGAAACTTTATTCATCAAATATCACCTTATCTGCTTTTTTTATTCCATCTGTTTTAGCTTTTTTTCCTCTCACTTTTGAGCCAATCTCCCATCCGGAATCCCCAGCCCAGAAATTAGATTTCTTTGTCAACCATATCTGGTAGCTCTAATCAGATATTCCAAATGAAGCGTTAGTTTGATGGGTTTGGCATAGAATTTGATTCTGTCCTCTGTGTTGTGCTCATTTCAATAAAACGAAAGCTCTCCAAAATAGACAGACGGATGCTAAGTGATCCAGTACAATATGGTAACAATGTATAGAATTTGATTCTGCCAGACATCAAAGCAGCAATGTACAGAAAAGCAGAAACTGCTAGTCCTTAAACAATGTTAGCAAAATATAGAATACAGTTCTAGTTCCCAAAGGTTCACGTCTTAAAGACCAATCAGGGTTTTGATTAGAAAACCACCAAGTTGAAGCTGAAGTATAGTTGTTCATGGATACCAAACCCAAACTGAAAAAGGCATTCTATGTGGTCACAGGATTTGGAGGATCTGTAAACTTTCAGGGGATCTGATATTCCTGTTTTCTTTACAAAACCAGCATCCAATTATGCAAATCTATCGAAACAACCTGTTAGATATCCACTTTATCTCTATAAAGTCACCAGAAGTGGTTTTCTATATACTTACATATCATATATAATCATATCTGCTACTGATCCTGTAGTCTCTGCACAACACGTCAAGCAATAAATTCCCGATAATTTCCTTTAGAGGATGAAGTGAAGGAGTCTCAAACAAGTTTTGATGATTTAATAAATTCATGAGAACAACCGAATGAAATCTTTGACAAAGTGTAGAAATTAACTGCGAAGACACTTGCAATAATGAAACCAAGATGAGCAGCAGCATAAGCATGAAGCAAATGGAATTTCAAATTCATCGAACTCTAAGTCGTAATGGAAGAACAGAACATGAACTCATTGTGATACGAGGTTAGTGGAATTTGGAAATTAACCAAGATGCAAAAAAGCTAGCAGAGAAGCCCTTCTTTTTTAGTCTGACTAAAAGCTGTAATATTTTGCAAAAGATCAAGGGCATGTTATATAACCAAGCAACAATGGCACAGCCTCTAGAGATTCCTTGTTTGGCTAGCTGGTGTGTGAAAGAATTGCATTCCCTCGTTGCATGCTTGAATACTATCTGATTGAACGAGGAGAAACGATCAATAATCAATTAATGTCATTGAAAGTTGAAAATATTCATCTATCTACAATTAATATACATACATATTAGTGCAACTATCATGCGATACAAGTGACAATAAAGAAATTTAGAATAGAGGAGGATATTATTATTTGGTAATTTGATATATATTTTATATTAAATTTTTGTAGAGTTTATATAGCCATATAGTAAGACACATAAAAATTAAAATAAAACAAATTATAAAACATGTTTGATCATCTCCTTTGATTAAATGATTAAAATACTTTTTTGATTATTTTGAGTTGTTGAATTCCTTGATCTAATTTTTTATTGATTATTAAATAATATCTTGATTATTTTTTTAACATGCCCCCTTAAACTCATAATAATTTGAGTTTAATGTACATCACTTTTATTGTCATTATAGCCTTGTCTTCAAGAATTGTATTTTTCTTAACATGACTATTCTTAGCCATTTTTCTCCTCATAGTTGCTATCATATTTCTCTAGCCAAACATCTTTTTTTAAGATTTAGCTTTTTAAGTGGCCATTTAATTTATTTTGGCTTACTCTTAATCAAAATGATGTTTTTTTTTATTATTATAGCTTCTTAGTCATTTTCGATCTCCTTTTTTTTTTAAGGAAGAACTCTCTCTCTCTTTCTCTTCCTCCTTTTCTTTTAATGAGTGGTCTTTTTTATATAATTTTTAATGGAATTATCAACTTGTATTAAGTTTCTCTTGTTTTTTATGTTTTTCTTTTATTGCAAGATCTCAATTTTTATTGGGCTTTGCTATGTGGTACTTCTATTTTTTTTTTTTGTTATTTGAATGTCATTTGATCATCCATATAATCTTAAGATTTCTCCTTGTCATTATTTAATGTATCATTGAAAAAAGAATAGTAAATAAAATATAAAAGAATAGAAAACAAAGTATTTTAAAATGATTGGATGGATGACATAAAATAGTATGCTAAAAAAAGAAGCTAATGTTCAATGCAAGATTGATTTGTTTTAATATAATGTTAAAAAATTATCTCAACCCAAAAGCTTGGTGATTAAATAGTCACAAGTTCAAATTTTACCATCCTCGTTCTCTCTTTTAATTAAAATTAATTAATATTACAATGTAATGCGAGTCCATACAAGTTTACTTGAAAGGATATGTTAAAAAATAAAATAAACAAAATCTTAGAACTTCACGAATTTAAATTTTTAAATTGGCATGATTCTTTAATAGTAATTAATGAGGCTTGAACATAGCTGTATTGCTACTAATTCCATTGCTCCATCTCCATTGTATACTCAGATTTTAGACAAAAGTGCTATCACCTGTTATTTTTCCATTAATATAGTTTAGATGAAGCATCTCTTAATGCCCTCAATTTTTTATTTTTTTTAATTATAATACCACTGCTTTGGGCTATATATATCACTAGCTAGCTACATTTCTTGAGCAGTGAAATTACTGCTTTAAACTTCTAGACTTCTGTTCTATTGCCCTCCCATACAGTGCTTGTGATGCTGGTGCTTTACTTTAGTTCTCCAACAAAGGTTCCATGATCGTCAATAATATGCCTGCTACAACGATCCTTCAATATATAACTATTTTTTGCTACCATGGTAATATTCCTTTTGTAGAAACACCATTAATTTAGGTCATTCCTCCACCATCCTGCCAACTAATTAAGATTCATATATAGGAAAGTAAAGCTTTTCTCCAAAAGCAAAAGCAACAAACAGAAAGTATTGGGAAAACCAGAACAGGATAACTGGGACAGAAAGCAAAGACATATAGATACACGTCTTAAAGTATGTATCTTACGAACAAAATGAATCTTAAGTTATGACACAATATAGATTGATCACAAATTAAGAAGTTGGACTTTGATATATAGAAGAAGGAAACATGAAACGCATTCCCTTTGTCATTGGTTGATGAAAGTCTTGATATGGGATGCCATCTCTTGAACGCGGGTATGAGAGAGATGAGAATTATGTATAATTTGAAATGCATGCCCAACTCCTTTGTACGTCACTGTTTCAACTCTCTTACCAGCTCTAGTCAAGGCTGAACAAAATTCCGAGTTTCTGTCCTTGAGTATATCCAACTCAGATATGCCAACCATTATAGCTGGAAGTCGTAGGTCACGCAACTTGCTTGCACCATTTGCTAAAGGGTTGCAGTATGGATGATCACGGTTAGATCCTAGAGGTAGTGATAACCGCCAATATGTGTCAGAAGCCGACAGAGTCAGTGCTGAGTTAGCTGGTTGAGTCATATTTTTCTCAGACAAAGTTCGTGCCTCTCCTCCAAAGAAAGGTTGGATCAAGATGATACCCTTGAAACACAAAGGCTTTGTCATGGACTCAGGATTGTATCTGGATTCTAGCCTTGTGGCCACGTTGTAAGCTATGTTTGCACCAGCACTGTCACCAGCTAGGAACATGCTAGAGAAATTGCACCGACTTAACCACCACTTATGCTCGGGAGAACCATTTAGAGCCTGTTGTTTTACCCATGTAAAGGCGTCGATGCCGTCATCATAAGCGGTAGGGAGACGATTTTCGGGGGCCAGCCGGTAGTTTATGGATAAAATAATGCAACTTGCTTTAGAAGCAAGATTGGCCAAGAACTCATGGTAACCACTCCAAGCAGCTGAGCCAACACAAAATCCGCCTCCATGGAAGTAAAGAAGCAAAGGCAGCGTGCCTGAGCGGTTTGAGACATAAATGCGAGCCCACAAGTTAGTGAACTTGTCGATAACAACATCTTTTGCTGTCACATCATTTACTGTCGCCACGTTGCAAGGAACATTGGGAATGATAGGAGGCCTTTCGATGTGTCCATCTTTGTAAACTCTGATGAGCCCTTCGATTTCTTCAATGATTACTCCATGGGAGTTCTTGCTCGTTTGACGATTAATTCTTGGATCGAAGGAGATGGCAGCCATTTTTTTTCTTCTCATACAAGGAGTGGGATGGAATGGACCATTTAGTGTGTTCTGCTATAAACCTAAAGTCTCTTTATATAGAGAGCGAGAGATAAGGTCAAGGATAAAGCTCTGAATGGTGAGGGAACCTTCCTTTCCTTCCTATCTGACAAGTTGGCAGATAGTTGAACTCTTGCTATGACATCACTTGGATTCTCAGATCATGTGGGAACTCCTACTTTCCATCTTTTTAATGTAACATTTTCCAAAATTTTTGTTATAAGATTTATGAGCTTGTGATTTTTAGAAATAGTATTAAATGACCATCACTGTCATCAACAAATTTTTCTAAATTTTCTGCTATACGTTGATCAACATGAACCAACATTTGAGGGAAATCTTATTCTTATCCGCTAAATATAGCATTTGAAGAAGAGTGAATGGCACAACTTGCATTACAATTTGACTTTTGTTATTGGATAGTTACATGTGAATATTGTTTGAATTCTTCATTGTAAAAAGGGAAGATAATGAAAATCAACTTGTTCAAAATCAAACATGGTTTAGAAGAAAGGAATCCCTCTACATTGACAAATGAATACGACGGAGTCAAACTTAATGACAGTTAAACTTCCTAGTTTATTATTTCAATTATTCCGTGTGATATTCTACACTTCTCCATATTCTTTGTTCTTGTGATGTTATTGCTGTTTTCATCGGCCCATAGTATTAAGTTTCCAGGTAGCAGAATTACAAATGAGTATCTGGATTATTTATACAGAAGCCATCAGAACACCACCTGATTGGACAAGCTCATGAAAGAAAGATAACAAGCAAAGCAAATGCTTGATGCGCCAAATATTTGAGAATCCAAGCTCATGTATAGGTGATTTGCATACATATCTACTGCTGCAACGAGAGCTCCAAGTTAGAAAATTTGTTAGCATTCATACGCCAACGGTTTCACTGCTATCTTGAGTTGATTTTGGACGGCGAACTTTATGCACCAAATATCCTCCAATCTTCTTATCTAACTTTTGACTCAGCTACTTCCAAAGTTCCATTCCCACCTCCTTTTGTGCAAATCCCTCTGTTGTGATCTTCAGATGGAATTTAGATCACTTGTATAGCCGCCATGGAGATAGAAAATAATGACATAATTTTTATTAGTGCATTTGCCATATAGACACGGTAAACCATTATTACTGGTATTTGACATGGAAATAGAAGCTAATGACATATAT
>Ga0325411_1007257_pt1 | contig 12094 bp, 8 predicted proteins | sample PopdelMetagenome_13_FD_206181 | JGI IMG/M metagenome (GOLD analysis project Ga0325411, IMG submission 206181) | Populus deltoides microbial communities from Bellville, Georgia, United States - Xylem-PdIQD-R4 | ecosystem: Host-associated > Plants > Phyllosphere > Stem > Wood/Secondary xylem... | reverse complement strand
ATCTATAACCTAATTATGCATGTTTAATTGAAAATTTATCAAAACCTCCAATTTAATTTTTAGGGTTATGGTTCATAAATTGAATGGCTTTAGGCTACTGGAGTAATGCTGGTAATTCATGTGTCTAGAAGAGAGTGATCGATGGAAATTATGCATCAGTTCAATTTCTTCACTTTCACTGAGATGTTTCATGCTGTTATAACTTGCTACCCTGTTGCTTCAACTTTTTACCCTGTAATGCTCTACTTCTATAATTTTTAAGTATTACAGCAGCGTATGGATGCTGTTAAAATCTAGAGAGTCTAGCAACTGGTTAACTTGTGATGCATTTTCTTCTTCTGTAGCAGTCCAAGTGTTTCTTTTTTTCTTGCTGTGATTTGATTAAGCATGCTTGCAAAGTTTTAGTGCTGCCTTTTAGTCACAGCCAATCCAACTTACTAGGATGTGGTGGTTGCTGATTCGTGTAGATATTTTTTTAAAATATACAATTATTAGTTTTAGTTGCAAAACTTATACGCACTTCTTTTCCTTGACAAAATTCAAATTTTGCGATCCTATTCATATTTCTAATATCATATCATTTTCTGGAATAATCCACCTTTTATTTTGCTGTGTTATGCAGGAGAAACCTCATCTATTTCAGGTTGTTCGAAATTAAAAACAGGTACCATTTGTTCAGACCACATTGTATTCACAAAGTTGTATTATTGTGATAGATTCATAATTCTGTTTATCTGATTTATGCTCTCACAGGTCAAGGCAGCACACCAACTTCTCAAGACTATTCCACATAGCTATGGGAGTAGGAGGATTGATGGAGTTCCTGTTTTCAGCAAACAAAATTAAGATATTGCAATAGCTACCAAAGACGGGATTAAGTGGTGAGTATTGATTCTCTTGTATCAAAATTTAAAAATGCATATTTAAATTTTCAGGGCATAGGACTGTTTTTTTTTTCCTTATTCAATTCCAGTTTGTATATTGGTTATATTCAATTAACTTTTCAAGGCATATGACTGTTTTTTTTCCTTTCCTTATTCAATTCTAGTTTGTATATAAAAAAATTGATTGAATGATTTTCTTTCATTAAATCTGATATTAAGTTTTTTTTTAGATGGAAATTATAAGACCAAAATGAAACTTGGAGATGACTAAATAATATATCAATTAACTACAAATTTATTTTGATTATTGCTGGGAAGTCAGTAGTTCCTTGCTGTGAATTCTTGGTCCTGTACTGATTTTCTATTGATCTGACTTTTGGTTAGCTAGATTTATTTATAGCTAAGTTATTTATGCTATGCTTTTTGTACCTTGTTGTTCTGCTCTTTGAACTAAAAGCATCTCATTGGAATTTCATTTTATGCAAAGGCTCGGTTTTGTAGAAAAATTATGACCTAACCATATAGATTCCTATTAAGTTATAGGTTTTAAGAGATAATAATTAGAGTAAATTATAATTTAGTCTATGTATTTTTTATGATTTTATAAGTTAGTCATTACGTTTTTGAAAACCATAAGATATAATATTTCATATTAAAGGATTTAATATTGAAAATTAATTTTCATATGAAACTCACTTCAAATCTGTTCTGAAATATGCTCTTTTAACCATGTTTTTTTTTTAAAAAAAGATTCTAACATTATGTGCTGGTGGGTGTTTCTTGGGTAGTTCTATGCTTTATTGATGTGCTCTTTCAGGAGTGGAGGTCTTAGAGTGTGGTGAGATGCTAATTTGGGGTCTATTTGGTTAGCAAGAAATGATGTGGTCTTTAACAATACTAAACCATATATGCTGAGATGAAATTTATTCTCGTATCTTTCATAGTGTTGCTAAGTGGGTGAGGTCTGTTCATGGTTCCTTGTTATAAATTAAATGTTAGTTATTTTGAAATTTCAAAATAACTTTGTAATCTTGTTCAAGATTGAAAATTTTTAGGTTAGATCTTAGAAGAAAAAAACTTGTTATGAGAAGACAATTGCCATGAAAATATAAAAACTAAATAGTACTTTAACTTGGATATTCTTTCTGTTTTTCATAGTTTAACTTATATTTGTTTTAAATACTAGCAATTGATATAGCTGGATGGGTTTAACATACTGTTTATGTTTTTTTATTTTTCCAGCAATTTGAATGGCTTATTGGATCACAATATAAATCAATAGAGTTGGCTAAGTCTGATTGGGTTGGAACAAGGAAATCTCCACCTTGGGCCATTGATTATTGGGGCTTAGGTAAGTCTATTTTGCTCCATTTTTTGATGGTTGCTTAATTAAATTATGTTTAATTTGTCTGCTGGGCATGCCTATTGTAATCTTTTCAATTAATTGGAACTCTGCTTTTCATTGGGATAAGATTATTCATAATTAAATTTATTTTCCTTGTAGATCCTAGTTTTGGAGGTTTATGTGAACATGATGTTGGGATTATATTCAATTAACTTTTCTGAGCATAGTACTGTCCTTTTTATTTCTGCTTTTACATATTGCTTCCTGAAGTTCATGTTTTTGGTAATTTTCCTCTTAAGAAGAATAAGAATAAGCCTCGGTCTTCTTTATTTAATTTCAAAACTATGAAGGCATTTAGACGCCCAAATCCCATTTTGATTATTTGGTTAGACAATATAAATCAATAACGAGACAGTTTAGAACTTTGGGTGGGTAGTTCAAAAAAAACCCTTTCATGTTTAAACCAACTTTAATTATTTTTAAGGTTGATTAATGGGTTGTCCAAACAAAAAATAATTAATGCTTTTTGAAACTTATGAACTGTATTTTTTAGCGGCAAAACCATTGTAATTAAAATATAATATTATAGTGTTTATATATTAAAAAAATCTGAAATTAAATTAAATTAAATTAATAGTTTACTCCAATAATTAAAAAGGAAAAGGATAAATAACAATATTGTTTAAATTTGGATTCAATTAATAACCTATTAGAATTCATATATTTCAAATAAATTTTTGAATCATGTAATTGAATTCAATTTAAATGCTTAAAATATTTCAAATAAATACTGCATTTTTTTACCCACAAAACAAGCCATTAAGTAAAATCACCATGTTAAAATCATATTTCTCTAATTAAAATATAATATTATAGTGTTTATATATTAAAAAAATCTGAAATTAAATTAAATTAAATTAAATTAATAGTTTACTCCAATAATTAAAAAGGAAATGGATAAATAAAAATATTGTTTAATTTTGGATTCAATTAATAACCTATTAGAATTCATATATTTCAAATAAATTTTTGAATCATGTAATTGAATTCAATTTAAATGCTTAAAATATTTCAAATAAATACTGCATTTTTTTACCCACAAAACAAGACATTAAGTAAAATCACCATGTTAAAATCATATTTCTCTAATTAAAATATAATATTATAGTGTTTATATATTAAAAACATCTGAAATTAAATTAAATTAAATTAAATTTATAGTTTACTCCAATAATTAAAAAGGAAATGGATAAATAACAATATTGTTTAATTTTGGATTCAATTAATAACCTATTAGAATTTTAATATTTCAAATAAATTTTTGAATCATGTAATTGAATTCAATTTAAATGCTTAAAATATTTCAAATAAATACTGTATTTTTTTACCCACAAAACAAGCCATTAAGTAAAATCACGATGTTAAAATCATATTTCTCTAATTAAAATATAATATTATAGTGTTTATATATTAAACAAATCTGAAATTAAATTAAATTAAATTAATAGTTTACTCCAATAATTAAAAAGGAAATGGATAAATAACAATATTGTTTAATTTTGGATTCAATTAATAACCTATTAGAATTTTAATATTTCAAATAAATTTTTGAATCATGTTATTAATTTTGGATTCAATTAATAACCTATTAGAATTCATATATTTCAAATAAATTTTTGAACTCATTTAATCCTTGTCTAGAACTCCTTGACAGCCTCTTCATAGCAATTTCTTGTCCATCTTCTAGCTTACCCTAAAAGAAAATGATTATAAAATACCAATTACATATAGATATGTGGTACATATTTTATTTTAAATGATTGTTTAAGTACTAGTAGTTAAAGAAGTATGTTTATTTATAAAAATACTTATTGGTGTTATCATGTTAATTAGATTAACATGGATGATCGATCGTGGATGTATCGTCGTCTTATGGATGGTCGTTTTCGTCCTGAATACATTACAAGTGTTAGAAGATTTATCAATTTTGTCTTTTCAATTGATAAAAATATATCTAGGGGGAAAATTAGATGTCCTTGTGTGAGGTGCAAAAATCAAAAGTTTTTAAAGGAAGATGATGTTTGTAAGCATCTATTGACAAAAGGTTTTTTACCTTGTTATGAAAATTGGACTGTACATGGGGAGCCTTATGTCGCACAACCAATATTGGCTGGACCTTCATCGATTGAAATTAGTCATGTTGTGAATGATGTTTGTCTAGAAAATCCATATAGGAATCTGGTCATGGATGCAATGGTGGTTGGTGATGCATATTATAATGATAATGTGTCTAGTCCTGAGGTAGCAGAGGAACTTTCAAATCCGGAGGCAACTAAATTTTTTCAGCTTTTGAAAGCTGCGGAGGAGCCTTTGTGGGATGGGTGTACCAAGCAATCCAAATTATCTACTTGTGTACAATTGTTTAATATGAAGTCAACTTTAAATTTGACTCAGACTGCCTTCAACAAGTTTATTGATTTTACAAAAAGTTGCATGCCTAATGATAAAAATTTGGTATCCAATTTTTATGATGCCAAGAAATTTATGCGGCCACTTGGACTTGGTTATGAGAAATATGATGTGTTTCCTAATTACTGTATGCTATACTATGGAGTAGATGCTATGAAAATAAATTGTGATTTTTATGGAAGTTCACGATACAAACCTAAAAATCCAACTAGTAAAGGTTCCAATAAAGCAGAGAAGCAACTTCGATACTTTCCCTTGACACCAAGGCTTCAGAGACTGTTCATGTCTCCATATCATGCCAAAGATATGACATGGCATCATTTTCATACGTCAGATAATGGGGTTATGGTGCACCCATCTGATGGGGAGGCATGGAAGGAGTTTAATCGTGTCCACTTAAGCTTTGCATCAGATCCGAGAAATGTTCGGTTAGGGTTATGCACTGATGGGTTTTGTCCATTTGACATGTCTTCAAATACATACTCTTGTTGGCCAGTAATTGTTACTGTTTATAATTTGCCTCCGTGGAAGTGCATGACTAGACCATTCATGTTTTTGACAATGATGATTCCTGGGCCAAAGAATCCGGGGAAAAAGCTTGATGTTTTCCTAAGACCTTTTATTGATGAGTTAAAGAATTTGTGGTCTATTGGTGTTGAAACATATGATGTATACAGAAAGGAAAATTTCCAATTAAGGGAAGCTATAATGTGGACCATTAGTGACTTTCCAGCATATGGCATGTTATCGGGGTGGAGTACTCATGAAAATCTGTCTTGTCCTTATTGTATAGAGCATAGCAAGGCTTTTAGATTAAAAAATGGAGGGAAAACTATATTTTTTTATTGTCATCGACGATTCCTACCCATGAACCACCCATACAGATGTCAATCTGATAAGTTTTTGAAAGGAGTAATTGAAAGGCTCCCTCCTTTACCTTGTCCATCTGGTTTGGAAATGTTAAACGAAGTGTCCAAGTATACTGAGGGACATAATGGAAGTTCATCATGTAATGATAAAATTCCTGGCTTTGGTGTTAAACACAATTGGGTGAAGAAGAGCACTTTCTGGGAGCTTCCATATTGGCATACAAATTTGATTCGTCATAATCTTGATGTCATGCATATTGAGAAAAATGTCTTTGACAATATTTTTTATACAGTAATGGATTAGCCTACTAGAAGCAAGGACAATTTAAAGGCTAGGTTGGATATTCAATTGTATTGTAAGAAGCCAAATTTGCATTTGCAACAAGATATGAGTGGTCAGGTTGACAAACCTAAAGGCACTTATTGTCTACACAAGAAACAACAACAAGAAGTTTTGTCATTGATGAAGGAATTATCATTTCCTGATGGTTATACTTCAAGCATTTCACGATGTGTGAAAGAGGCACAATGTAAGGTTTCGGGGATGAAGAGTCATGACTGTCATGTCTTCATTCAAAGACTTCTTCCAACTGCTTTCCGACCTTACTTACCTAGGCCACTGTGGGAGGTATTAACTGAACTGTCTGTATTTTTTTGAGATATTTGTACAACAAATTTAAATGCCCAGCACATGGAGTTAATGCAGATGAATATAATTGAAATAATTTGCAAACTTGACAGGATTTTTCCTCCATCCTTCTTTGACTCCATGGAACACTTGACGATACATCTACCTTACGAGGCAAAAGTTGGTGGACCAGTTCAATATTGATGGATGTATCCATTTGAACGGTATGTTTTCATACCATGTTAATTTTATTCCCTTTTTATTTTAAAAAATAAACTAATATTAAGAAATGATATAGGTATATGTTTTATTTGAAGAAGAAAGTGACCAATAAAGCTAAAGTTGAGGGTTCCATATGTGAAGCATACTTGATTGATGAAATCACCAATTTTGCATCTCATTATTTTGGTGATGATGTGCAAACAATTTGGAATCGAGTTCCACGGAATGATGATGGTGGCCTTAACATTGTAGATGGATGTCTCTCTATTTTTTCCTATCCAGGGAAAAAATTATCCAAAAGATTTTATAGAAGACAGTTGTCACATGCTGAAATGCAAATTGCACATAACTATGTGATATTCAATCGTCAAGAACTTAAGCCTTATTTAGAGTAAGTATGAAATATTATTTTGTACTTCATTTATAATAATTTATTATTAACTTTAACATTTGAAAATTTTAGGCAATGTCGTCAAGAGTTAAAGTCACAACAACCATATGCGAGTGATGTTGAAATTCAAAAATTATGCGAAGAGATCTTTCCAAATTGGTTAAAAAATAATGTAAGTATTCATAAGTATTTATATTTTATGTCAATTAGTTACTTTAAAAATATTACTAATCTCTTTTAAATCACTATTTCTTATGAAGTTTACTATTATGCTAGGTGGAATACCAATGTAACGGAATTGGAAATCAACTCTTTGGACTTGCTATGGGGCCTTCAACTTCAGTGAAATGTTATAATGGGTATTATGTGAATGGTTTTAAATTTCATACTCAAAGTTATGGGCGTTTTAAAAAGACAATGAATAGTGGAGTTTGTGTGAAGGGAAGTTGCTATGATGATAATGAACGTGATTATTATGGAATGCTTAAAGAAGTTGTTCGGCTCAAATACTTGGGGAGTAAGTGCAAGTTATTTATGTTTAAATGTAATTGGTATGATACAAAACGAGGGATTAGAGTGCATCGTTCGAATGGTTTGGTTAAAATCAAGCATACATCTCGACTACACGGAAATGAAGATTTTGTGTTAGCACAACAATGTCAACAAGTCTACTATACATATCCGCCTGGTAATAAATCATCTGAATGGTGGACGGTTATTTAGACAACTGCTAGAAGTCGTTATAATGTTGACATGGGTGAATTTATTGAAGATGCCAATAATGTAAGATCATTTGATGTTGATCAATCAGATGAGATTTATCAACCATGTCGAGTCCTTCCTACCCAAACACTTGATGATCAAAATATACTTGTTGAATCATCTTATTATGAAGAAATCGGTCAACATGAATTGCTTCAACTTGACATAAATTGGGGAAACAATGAAGAAAAAGAAGAACAAGAAGATGATGATGATGGTGATGGTGATGGCGATGGTGACGAGGATGATTCTTATGGTGGTGATGATGACGACGACGACAAAAACATGGTTTTGTGTGATGATGATGACATGGTTAGGAGTGATGATAATAATGAGTAACACAAGTTAATTATATTTCATAGTAAATGTAATGGATTATTTTTTTTTATATGTATGGATGATTTCATATTATTTGACAATGTTTAGGCTTTCAATGTTTTTTCTTTATTATTTTATTGAAGTGTGTGTTATGGATGACATTACATATATCATTTTCATTGACCTTTGAAACCATTTCTAACATTTCAAGTATCAATCTTTAAATTGTGATTCTGATGTTATAGTTTATTTTGTGATTTGTCTTCTTGCTCATAGATGCTGGAGCATGAATGAAAGGGTTCTTCCTACTTAATGTTTTGATTTATAGGAACAAACATTAAGGTAAGCATACTCATAATTTTGATTTCTGCTTAATGAATTATTTAGATTTAGATTTTTATTATTGTTTGTGTTAATTGGCTTTTGACAATATAAACTTCATGGCTGATTTTTATTATTGCAAGGAATGCTTAATGAAATGGTCTTGATGTTATTTATATATTTGTTGTTGTTACAGTAATTATTTTATTTGAAGTATAATATTTTTTGAAGTTATGGCTATTAAGTGGACAATCCATACTGATTTTGAACATCATAAACTGGATATTGTTTGTAATGAATTGGAAAACAAATGAGATTTAACAGTTTTTTTTCATTCTAGTTATGACAATCTTGGGAAAATATCTGTGAATTTTTTGTTCCTGATAGTTTAACTATGAGCTAATTTATTGTTATGCTGTATATATTCATATGATAATGTATATGTTTTTTCTGGTTTTTAGCATGCCTCGACGAGGATCCATATTAGATTCTAGGAGTGATAGGTCCACTTCAAGGAGTGACAAGTCTACTTCATCCAAATCATTTCAAACTACATCAAGGCATAATAACAAAGGATCCATATTTCATCAACCTGTGTATCAAAACGCAAATGAGTATTATATAACTACTTTGAGGAGTACACATCCTCCTTAACATGATAATGGGAGGGTTGAAGCATATCAATATTGTGAGGGCTTTCGCTTCCAAGATTTGCTTCAAACTCAAGGAGGTTTCCCTCGAGATAACCAACTTGTTTATGGAGGACACCTTATTCATATAGGAGTTATGGGAGAGTTGATGATGATGATGTGAACATTAGAGATGAAGATGAGGGAGACGATAGTAATGAGAGAGGTGTATGTGATGAGGATCCAGATGGTGTGCCATCAAACCACGGTTCAACATCTTCTCCATACAATTATGATCAAAATGTTAAAAGGAAGGGTTTTGACACACCAATAGATCCAATTACAAGAAAAAAAAGAGCTTTGTTTTTATGGAACAACAGAGTAAGTTTAAACTTTTAAAAACTAACTTATTAAGGTTATATTTTCAGGTATGAAAAAAATTACTTATTATTGTGAAATTATTTATTTACTATAAGTTTGTTATTATATATTTTCAGGTTTAACAATGCATCGTGTGGACGTGCAATCGAAGATATTTTGAGGTCCAATTTTAAGGGAGCATGGCACTCTTGGGAAAAAGTAGATTCAATGTGCAGGGATGAACTCTTTAAAGAGTTTAAGGTAAGAACCAACACTAATTGCCATATTCTTTTCAATTTTGATCACTTTAATATAGCATTATGAAAATTATGAACTGAATAGCTATAGAAGTGTGCTGGTAATTGTCTTGTTATTTGTAACCATAAATTATTAACTGAATAGCAAGTACTGATTTGTGTTCTAATTTGTTCTTATTTCTTGTTTACTCTTTAATATCATTTAATTTCTTTAGTTATTACATCATCTTGCAAATTCGGAACAAGATAACACAATATGATTAATTATTTATATAATTTGAAATTTTGTGCACTCTTTTTACTTGGTATATATATTATTTGGTAGAAAAAATATTTCTTTCCTGAGAAAGATGAGTCGATTGTTCGTAATATTTGGGAAGATAAGGCTAGGATAGCTTTGAATCAACAATTGACACGAGCTCGCAAGAAAGCCATGTCAAAAGAAAACACTACAAATATTATAGATTGCCTTGATAAAGGTCCTGCCTGGATAAACAATGATGACTGGAATCAAATGATCAAAGATGTTTGGTCTACCCCTGAATTTCAAAGGAGGTCTGAATCTGCTAGGAGGAATCGATTAACCAAAACAGATGGCAAAAGAAGCACTCATTCTGGAGGAACAGTGTCATTTGCATCATATCGAGCTAACATGGTAAGGATTTTTTTTTATGCTTAAGATAATAAATTAAAATTTGTATATTTGTCTTTTATAATATTTATTAATCTTGAAAGCAAGAGGAAGCTGGTGGAAAAGAACCTCCATGGGATGATGTCTTTTCAGCTTTGCATCAAAGTACTAAGCAGTCTGGTAGCTTCGTCGACAACAAGTCTAAAAAAGTGGTTGTATGTATTTTTATTTGATTATTTCTTAATATAACTTAAGTATTATTTAACATTCAAATGAATTTATTGTTGCATGTATTTTATTTGTAGGAAAATTATAAAATGGAGATGATTTCAAAGTATGGAACTAATCGGGAAAATCATCCTTCATTTGATGGAGCAGCTTGGTGTGTGGCTTCAGGAGGAGTTACAAAGGGTAGGGTATATGGTGCACATCGTATGCCAAAATCTATAGTTAGTACAAGTTCTTCATCACATTCCTACTCGGTGGAGTCATCATATTCCAGTTCATCGTATCGAGCATTGCGACAGGAGATAAAGGATAAAGAAGAGGAGATAAAGAAAAAAGATGATTTTATTCTTGAAATGAAACGGCAGATGGATTCCATGCAAGAATATATTGTGAACAATCTTGGATACCATGGTGGGACATCAAATATTGGCCAAGGTATGCCTTCACCTATGGCTCCCCAGATCATGACACCTATGGGTCCCACATCTCAACCACTTTATTGACCTACACCTCGATCACTATATCCTGATTAATCTTGTGTCGATCCACAATATCATGGTTCGTCTTCACAACCAGCACCATGATTGTATCTTTTGTTGTTTTTTTTTTAATTGTATTACAACTAAATTGTATTAATGCAAGTTTGACTAAAGTTTTATAATATGAATATTATTTTTATTTCATTTTTTATTAGTTATACAATTATTTTTAATATTAATTTATGTTGGTTATATATATTTTACAACTTTTAAAATATCCATAAATAATTAATTAAACAAATTAAAAGTCATTTTAATAAATAAATAAAAATTAATTTAATAAAAATAATATACTCAGCAACGGATTATCCGTTGCTGATTCCCAAAATTAGCAACAAAATTTCAGTTGCTAAAATCCGTTGCTAAAATTAGCAACGGAATTCCGTTGCTGATTCCCAAAATTAGCAACGAAATTTTCGTTGCTAAAATCCGTTGCTAAAATTGCAACGGAAAATCCGTTGCTGGTTGTTAGCAATGAATTTTCTGTTGCTAAAAATAATATTATTTGCAACGGACTATTCCGTTGCTAATTACTACATAGTAGTGAAAATTGCATTGTACATCTCTCCTCTTCCTAGTGAGTAATTTGTTTATAAATAATATATTACGTCCAACTCCCTCATGGTGGCCTCCAAAGTTTTTTCCAAGTCTCGCCCTTAGCTTATGTTACATATGACTCAAACATTATTTGTTTATAATTTGTATTTTTATTATTATATTATTAAATTAAAAATATTTTTAAAAAAACAAAATATTTAAAACTTAATAAACTCAATAATTCGAGTTGTGAGTTTAGATAATCAAAAAAAAAAAAACTTGGACTTTGGTAAAAGTGAATATAATGTTTGCTAGAATAATCGAATTCAGAAGCATATAATCATAACGCATTCCTTAAAAACTAGATTAATTTTAGTGCAAGAACACATCATGAAATTAAATTCATAAATTTCAGCATACATTATCTCATTAATTATGACCATGTATTTTATTTATTTATTTTTATTTAATTTTCATGCGACTTATATCAAATATTATCATGTTAATTTAATTGCTTCAAGAACAGACCCAGACCCTCAAAAGAAAAAGAAATTAGAGAATATTAAAAATAATTTTATAAAAATAAAAAAACTATTACTAAACTCACAAACATTTTAAAAAAGAAATTGCATTGTAAAGAAAATCACGTGGAATTAATTGCGCCCGCCCACGCGCCCCACCTCCCCCCACCCCCGCCCCCCCCG
>Ga0325411_1007256_pt1 | contig 12098 bp, 8 predicted proteins | sample PopdelMetagenome_13_FD_206181 | JGI IMG/M metagenome (GOLD analysis project Ga0325411, IMG submission 206181) | Populus deltoides microbial communities from Bellville, Georgia, United States - Xylem-PdIQD-R4 | ecosystem: Host-associated > Plants > Phyllosphere > Stem > Wood/Secondary xylem... | reverse complement strand
GTGTTGTAAAGGTCATCATCTTCCATATCAATACGGTTATTGTAGATATGCTGTAGTGCTTCTTCTATCTCTGTTTCAAAGTGGTAAGCCACACCTAGGCGCTGGATTGCATCTATAAGATCCAGCTTTTGTGATGAATTACTAGCCAAGAGTTCCCTCTTAAATTGTTCCCTCAGCTTTTCAATTTCTTGCAATTCAATGGCTTCATGCACCTGCTTTAGTTACCATATTAAACGCATCATTAGATTTCTCAAAGGGAGAAGAAAATAACAAAGAATCACACACACACACACACACCTTGTCTTTGGGGAGATGGGAAATGAATTGATCACCCCAAATGCTTGCATGATAATTGGCTGTCCGGCGAATAATCTCATTATCACGAGCTTGAGGAGTCTTGGGTACAACTTCCTGGGAGACTTGGGTAGACATGTTGCTTCGGCAAGGATGTTCAATAGATGGCAAATTTTTTATCGGTTAAGGAAAAAGAGCAGTGAACAACATCTGCGGAGATCAGGTGTATTTATAGGCAGCTGAGGGGGGTACTTTCGGTGTTTAATTATAAATCACGTAAGAATATATATTATAATATTTTACCTCAATTTTCCACCTTCTGTTTTAATTACTTTTAATTTGATAAACGAAAACCTTGTGTTAAACATGGTTGCTGATGTTGTTGTATGGAAAACATTTTGAATTGCAACATATCGAATACATATTTTGTTGATATTTTCCAATGCCACATCTAAACACAAGGTTTTCAATTCTGTGGGCAATGAAAAGAATATTTCATGAGCAACGTAAACAAATCATAAAAAAAAAATGTTAACAATAATCAAAATAAAAATTGATAAAATTAAAAAAATATAAATCAAAATATTCAATCATACAAAATAAGACTTTCATCTGATTGTGTTTACTTAACTTGTTTGTTAAAATTAATAAAAGATAAAATCACAACGTAAAAACCTCATGACTTATAAAAGATAAACACATATGAAATTGACAAATAAACTCATGCCTAAAAAAATTATGTAAGGCCAAACACATCAGCAATATCATTTAAAAATAACTATTTTTTTATTTTTAAAAATAAACTATATTTGTATAAAACACAAAAAAAAAAAAGATTCTAAATGAATTAGTATAACACCTTGAAAAAACAACACATCTAAAAATACAATATTAAAAACAAATGCAGAGTGATAAGATCATATGAAAAGCAGAATGTCTAACAAATCAAATGTTGGATGAAATCACTAAAAACAAATCAATTACACAAAAAGATCCAAAAAATAAAAGTGAAAAAAAAAACATTAATTAAAGGGCAATTAAAAATTTGATTTGATATGCACTTACTAGCGAGTCATCATTTTTCTTTCTCAAAAACAACTTGAGTATACAAACTATTTTGATATGGTTTTTTACTTAATATAAATTATAAGTGTAAATAAAAAAGTTTATCTAAACATCTAATAATCATCTTTGTAAATAAATAAATAAAAAATTGTTAATAATAACTAAAAGAGAAACTGAGAAAAATAAGAGATAAATGTAAATCAAGATTTAATCTTGCAAAATGAGACATTTATCTATTTTTGTCCACTAAACTTGTTCATTAAAATTAATAAAAGATATTAGAAATAAAAACACATATGAAACAAAGTGAATGAAATAAAATAAAATATGCATGGACGAACATGCAAGAATATTATTTCAAAATAATTGTTTTTTATACAAAACATAACCTACTTGTGTAAAGTCAAATAAAAAATAGGCAAAAACTAAACACAAAACAAAACAACATTTTTTGAAAGAAATTCTTTATCCAAAAACAACTTGCAAAACTCATAATTTAAGCAATGAGACATAGACAAACTCATAGAAAAGAATATAAAGTTAACCATAAAACAATTGTTTTTTAAAAGAATATAGAATGATCAAATCGCAAATATAAAGAGTAAAAATAAAAGGAATTCCTAACCGTATTAACACTTAAAACTTGTAACTCAAGTCATTAAATTGAAAGTATTACAAATGAAAAAACCACGAAGCTCAATCCCAAATAAATCAAACACCGAAGGATGTATCCAGGAAAAAAAATCAACCACAAAAAAAAATTAATTAAAAAATAAGGGTGGAAAGCAAAATAAAAAATAAATTAGCCATTTAAAAATTAAATTGCAGGGTTAAATCAAGTAGAAAATATAATTAATAAAAGGAAAAAAATCAAAAGAATGAAGGCTAAATTAAAAAAAACTTTAACAAAAGATCCAAGGATCAAAATAACAAATCAAAAGAATAAGTGTAATTAAACCTCGGGAAAAATAAATAAATAAATAAAAATGAAGAAATTCATGCATATGGTTAAATAAAAATAGAAATTCAAAAAATTTTGAATATAAATTTCCGGGTGAAATAATTCGAGACATTATAATAAACCTGGTACTGTTGAGGGTTGGATTTAATTGAAGAGAATACTACACTTAAAAGAAATGGGGCCTAAATGCAAATAAGAGAAATTATAAAGTATAAATACTCTCTCCTCACCAAACATCTGCAGAAACCATAAGGAAAGAAAATAAAGAGTTTTGTATCCATTCTTGCAAAATCAAAAGAGAAACACTACAATTTCAAGAACCCATACAAGATTAAGGGTTTATAGATGGTATAAACACTTGTATGCAAAGGATTAACAAGAAAATTGGATAAGAAAAAAAGAAAGGAGGGAGTTGAAAATCTTCAACTGGTTGAAGATCAAAATCTTAATTCGTACCGGGTAAGATCTAAACATGATCTTAAAAATTCATTTCAAATTCGATAATGAATTAATGCCTTGATATTGAATTATAGGTTAGGGTTCTTAGACATGAATTGGGAAAAAAGTATTTGTTGTTAAAATTAAGTTAATTCATGTGTGGTATGTAGTTTATGAAAGTGTTGTGTGAAGGGAAGGGCTGGACAAACTCGTCTCCTAACTTTCGATGAGATTTCGGGTAGGAGGATGAGGGAATTAGGATCAGGTTCCTTCATAGAAATGTAGATTTGGATGTTAGCTAACAAAGAAAACTTGTCTTGCTCAATTTAAAATGTAGAACTTCAGTTATGGGTTACCAGCCGAGACTGAGTCGTGACTGATTCTGTAGTGCAGTAGGACTGATTAATTGATGAGTAATTTTGATTATCTTGGAGGCAGAACTGGGTTCTCCTTCCTCAGAGAACTTGTAGGCTCGTGTATTAGCTTTCTAACGAGATCAATCTCACTTAAAATGGAGTTCTAGAACTCTAGATATAGTTAAAAATCTGATGAGTGTTCAAACAGTAACAGTTCAATGTCTAGACAGTTTCAAACTAGATAGTAACAGTTAGACAATAATAGTTGGACAATAACAGTTCAAAATTAGACAGTAATAGTAGACTTTCACGTGAATACTATATGTAAGAATATAAAAGAATTGAGTCATACGAACACTTGCACATTGAGATACTAACTTTGAAAATATACATGATATATGTATATATGTTATTATGAGGAATATATGTTATTATGAGGAAATGAACATGCATAGAAAGTAATATATGAGTAATGAATGAATATGGATTCTTTATAATATCGGTTTGAAGGAATCATAACCAAAAACTTCCTTGTGATTCAAGAGGAGCAACTAGGATTGAATCTTCTATTAGGGGAGGTCATGAAACAGGTGGAGCAGGTGCGTGATTTTCCCTCCTATTTGCACTTATACAATTTAAAATTCTTTTGGTGAATGCAATTACAATAAATATCGTGTTCAATGTAAATAAAATCTAGCTTATTTACAAGATTAACTTCAGCTAATGGCATCCATGATAGGATTGCCGAGAAATAAATTACAAGATTATCTTCGGCTAATGGCATCCATGATAGGATTGCCGGGAGATGAATTATAAGATTAGACTTTGTAAGGTCACCTGGTTCATGCAAGTAAATAAGAGTATTCAAGGAAAGAATATGCAAATGAGTGTTAATTGGGTTTAAAAGATTTACAAGCAAAATATAAGTTGTTTGTTAGAATTCTTATAGATCTGATAGAAAATTAATACTTCATTCGTATACATTACATGAGCATATATATATATATATATATGTGTGTGTGTGTGTGTGTGTGTGTGTGTGTGTGTGTGTTTTATCAACATAATGGTATGTTTATTTATGTAACAGGTCCATCAAATATCCAGGGAGATCATTAGTTTAGGATTCTACTTTGTCAAGTTTGTGTAAATATTTAACTTAAACAAAAAGGGAATTAACGTATTTATGTAGTATGCTTTTGTGTAAACCTTGATGTATAAAAGTTCAGGTTAGCATGTAGTACTTTAGTTATCTTGTAATTAACCCTTTTGAAATTTTTAAGAACACTTATTATGTTGTAAATGTTTTCTTTGCATGTTAGTATTTCTTTTTCTTTTAAATTTTATGATGTTATATGTGGGCTATGTACATATTAAACTTCCTCGTAAGATTATATATATATATATATATATATATATATATATATATATATATATATATATATATATATATGAGGTGTTGAATTGTGATGATTGATATAAGGTCCGGAATTATAGGACCTTGTGATAATGGGTTAATTGAGTAAATTGATAGTAGTCGATAACTTGAGATATCCTAAATACAAACGAAACTCTACCGAATTTTTGGTAGATTTAAAAAAAATATATTACCCTCAAATTAAGAGCATATGTTGGGATCTTTTAATATTGATCAAGTCGTATAGTCAGACTGTTACAATAAGGATCAAATTGGTAAAAATAATATATGACAAATTATAATTTAAGGACTAAGTTTAAAATATAAATTTTTTTTTGTAAAAGGGTTAAAGGACAAAAATAAGCAATAAAAAAAATAAGGACTGAAATTGAAAAATAAAAAATTGGACAAACTTGCACTTTAACCGAAAGAGAGAGAAAAGAAGGGTGCTCACTTCTATTGAGTTGTGAAATGCTAAGGTCTTAGACATCATTGAGGGGGATAGTTAGGCTTCTCCATCTAGTAGTCCGGAGCTTTAGCCTATTTGGAACTCAATTACTATTAACCCTGGGAGTGCCTTATCGAACCATTATGTCTAGAATGGTCACTCATCGAGGAGGTTCTCTATTGACTTGGCATGAGAGGTTTTTAGAAATTCCAGACTCACATACTCTATATAACATCTTTTCTAGTTCCGAGGTTTAATCCTGAGACACTCTTTTATCTCATGGCCTGTCTCTATAGGTTGTCTATATATCATAGACAATCTACATGCTTTTCAGATCATTCCCTCTTTGACATGTATCTTTTGTGGGTTGCAGGTTGAAATACATGAATATTTATTCTTTAAGTGCCCTTTCTCTGCTATAGTTTAGGATGCTATCATAAGCATAACCCTTATGGGTTGAATTTCTTTAACATGGCATCACCTATTTCAGTGGTGGCATATACGCACTTTAAAAAGAAAAAGAAAAAGAAATTTATACATTTACTTACTCTATTAGCCCTCTCAGTCTCAGTTTACTTCATTTGGTATGAGAGAAATAACTGAGTCTTTCATCAGATTTATCAATCTCATCAGGATGTTTGCGAGGACATTTTTTATTTAGTTCGGTCCTGTTCTGTAGAACTCGAACCAAGGTTTCACATCTCAGCTACTTTCAGGTCTATTTGGCAAGTCTATTTAGCGGTCTCGAGAGTTATGAGATACCACTTTTGAAACCTCTGAAAATTTATAATTTAAATATGTAGATGTGTAAACGTAAGACTAAAAGTGGTAATATTTCAATGAGTGATGGAAACCAAGATTTGAAATAATAGATAAATAATGATATATAATGGAAGAGATGACCTTCATAAAATGAATTTTAGTTTAGAATTCATAAGAACAGAGAAATTGGTAACGTGTTTTGATGGATGAAAATATGAGAAAAATGACAATATTTTTTTAGAAAATAAGTGAGGTAATAAAGAATACATTATAATAAATGATAGTACAATGAAAAGGGTAGGACTAAAGGTGCAAGCACCGCTTAAAAATCAGTAATGTTATTTTGAAACGATAATAAGCCCGATAAATAAATAAAGGTGGAAATCCTAGAATGAATACATTTCTAAATAATTAAATGACCTTAAAGGTTTAGAATGATAATTGATATGATTTTTTTTGTGAAGATTAAACAAGAAAAATCTAGATTGCTTATGAAAAGTTATGAACTGACCAATTTTACATTAGAAAGCAGAGCTCTCAATCCAATCATCGGATCGGGATGAAATTTTGTATGAAGTCTATTAATATGTTTTCCTACCTTGGTTAAATATCTCATCCCAATCGGAGTTTGGTAAAGACTAGCGATTTAAACAAAAATAAATCAGATAGTTTATATGAAAAATAAAATAAAATACATAAAAGCATGGAAGAGGGAAAAAATTGTAATTATGAAAAAAAAGGTGCCTATAAAACTGCAAAGAGGCCACCAGTTTAAAAAGAAAAGAAAAGAAAAGAAAAAAATAGAGAAAAACGGATAAGGGGAGAGAGCTGCAGATTTTGAAGAAAACCAATAATGCTCCGATGGCCATATCTCTGAAATCCACTGTTGGATCATGCTGATTTTTGGATATGTTGTTCTCATTACACTTCTCTACTAACTGCCAGAGCGGTTGGAAGGAACACAATCCGTTTGACAGAAATCATCATCTGGAATTTCATGGAAAACAAAAGGGAAATGCACCTATAGGGCAGTTTGGTCGCCGGCCGATTTCTCTCTCATCCACCGTTGGATCATGCTCATTCTTGGATATGTGGTGAGCCTAGATGTTACCTTCATTCTGGATGGTGGAGATCAGAAAAGATTTATCCAACAAGGATTCATGCATGTTGAACAGTAGCTCGTCCATTTTCAAGTAAGCTCGGTTTTCTTCAGATCTAGAGAGATTTAACCGTTGGATCATTATAATTTTGAGATATATTATGCACAACTCTATGATATGTAGTTTGACCATTGGGTTTGAAACAATAATCAGAGGTTGATGACTTATTGCCTTTTAAATCTATTGCTAGTTTTGGCAAAATGTAGTAAGCTTGATTAAATACATGTTTTGATGAGATTAGAATTGTGTGGGTGTAGGTTTTATGAAATATATAATGGTAAAATATGTTCTTGTTATTATTATTATTATAGATTAATTGTGTATTCTTTATATGAGGGGAAGAATGATTATTGTGTAAGAATAGTAAGGAACATTGCTATATGAACATGTTGATTGAATAGAACATGTTGATTGAATAGAAAGCTAACTTGTTGGTTGCGTGGATATAAATGGGGTGGAACCATGAAGAAATTGAAATGAAAGAAATTTGGAAAATAAAACATATTTAAAGCTAGCCATAAGTGTTTTTAGCAAATGGTTAGTTAATGAAGGTTGTTATGGATCCCAATTAGTAAGGTAAAATTATTGTTGTGATAATGATCTGAGAATATTAATTGTTAAGGTTTGCCGTTATGTTTAATTGCACGATGAGAAAGCGAAAGAAAATGAATAGTTCATCATGTTGTTGTAGTAGTAGTAGTAGTAATAATAATAATAATAATAATAATAATAATAATAATAGGAGAAATCTCAAAAGGAATGAGTTTCCTTATTTTGGTCTAATCTTGCTATATTGTAGAGGTAGGGAAATTGTTTGAATGTTTTGCTTTAGAATTGGTTTGAATTTGTGATTTAATGATGCCAAATGACCTTGGATGATGTTGATTTTGCATGAAAATAAGTTGGAAGTTGAAAAGGATTTCTAAGGAATGAAAATCCTCGTTGTCCAAAATTTTAGATATAAAAAAGGGCTATTGTGATTGTTGATTTTGAGCCTTAAAACAAAATAATTTGGAGTTGGTTTCTTCATAAAAGTTGTATATCTATGTTTAGCCTTTCATAGAGATAAATCACGTCCAAAACCGAGTTTTACAACTTTAGTTATAATTAAGACACTAGATAATGTTTTGGGTTGGTTAAGCTTAATTGATCGGAATTAGACAATTTTTAATCATTGCTTGGAATTGCTGTTGAGTGATGGTTTTGATAACAAAATTATAAGAATGAATATAAACATTAAAATGAGTAAAAGCATGAGATCTTAAAGAAAATTCCTTGTGATTAGTTTGAGAATACTAGTTAAATGAGAATTAAATGAAGATGTGATGTTGGTTGTATTGTTGATAAAAATTGAATCCCTGGTGGTACAGGGAAAGCTGTAGGGACTGGACAATTGAATAGAGTGGCAGCACGTGCACCTATTCTAGGTAGGTGATTCATCACCTTATTTTGTAATTATTAGTTTTTCTTAAATATTTGTGTTGTGTGTTTAATTGATGTTAAAAGAATGAAACAAATAAATAAGTTGAGTGATTATTACAAATGAGAATTATTGGTAATTTAAGAGAAATTACCAAAATTATTTGGCTAACAAAAGAGGTTAGCCGGGTGCTGGGTAATTCGTATGGAATTACGGATTGATTGTGGCAACCAAGATGAGTTAGCCAGATTTCTTGAGTAATTAAGAAAATTACCGGGTATATTGGTTAACAAGGAAGTTAACTTGATTTTAGGTAATTGGTTAACAAAAGATGTTAGCTGGATGATGGGTAATTCGTATGGAATTACCGAATTGATTGGCTAATAAGAGAGGTTAGCTGGATGCTGGGTAATTCGTATGGAATTACTGGATTCATTTGCTAACAACAGAGGTTAGCTGGATGCTGGGTAATTCGTATGGAATTACCGGATTCATTGGCTAACAAAAGAGGTTAGCCGGATGCTGGGTAATACATATGGAATTACCGGATTGACTTTGGCAACCAAGATGGGTTAGCCAGATTTCTTGGACAATTAAGAGAATTACCGGATTTATTGGTTAACAAGAAAGTTAACTGGATATGGGGTAATTCATATGGAATTACAGGATTGATTAACTAACAAAAGAAGTTAGCTGGAGGCTGAGTAATTCGTATGGAATTACCAGATGTATTGGTAACCGTAGAAGGTTAACCAAAAGTGTGGGTAATTATATGAAATTACCAGAACTATTGGCAATTGAGATGAGTTAGCCAGATAGTTAAGTTTTGAAAAGATTATGTGAATTAATTGATTGAAGTTAGAAATAGTAAATTCTAAATGTTACGAGTAAAATAATTAATATATGATTAACATATTGAGTAAATTAATTAATGTGGTTATTGGGTAGACACAATGACTTGGAGATTGGAGGGGAATTGATAGATAATTGGTTACCATAGTGTTGGTGGCTAAGGATACATTACAATGATACTTAACACTATAATGATGGTGGCTAAGGGCATGAATTGGTACTTGGCACTGTGATGAGGGTGACCAAGGCTATGTGAAGGATGCTTAGTGACCGTAGTGTCGATAACTAAGATTGTGTGCAAATGATACTTGGCAACCATGGTTACAATGCATATGATGTTAATAAGAAAAATAAAAGGGGTTCGGTACAAATGGAAGAATCAAATGGCATTGATTAGCCATCTTGGTTTGGATTGCTAATGGTATCGATGAAGTTTTATCGGTGTCAATATTTCTTAAATTGATTAGTCTAGCCCAATATTAGAAGACTAATGATACTAATGAGATTTATTAGTTTCAGCAATTACCTTCTAGCAACAGATTCAAAAAATGGAAAATATTGATTAGTTATTCCAAAAAAATAAGATAAGCTAATAATACCAAGAGAGGAATATCTTGGTATTAAGTGAGAATTGATTTATAAAGAGATGGTGTTCGCAAACCGTTGAGTTGTGTTGAGATTTCCAATATTGAATTATTCTTGGCAAATGAGATAGGATATTAGATGGATATTGATAATAGATGGAAAATATATGTTGTAAAAGAGTTTTATGCGTAATTTTATATATCAAAAGAAATTCCGTAGAGATTATTGTCTGTCATTGTTATTGCTTGTTACTATCTTTTATATTTATGTGTACAAGTTAATTTCTATTTTCAGGTCCATCAGGGTCGCGTCAAGGGTAATGTTAGTTTAGATATCTTTTGTTTTTGACTATGTAAATTATAAAAATTGAGATGTAATATTAATCCGTAAATTTGAATGTATGTCTTTACTCTAATGGTTTAATTTGACCATGCACATTTATAGTTGAAATTGAATCTTTCATTTGAACTATATTATATAATATTATTGAATAAGATGTGTTGTGTTGATGATAATGAGTTGGGTGAAAACCCAGGATGATTGGGTCGTGATTTTGAGTTATCAGATGTGAGATATTAGAAGTGTAAACAGGATATATGTCGATAACTTGGGACCTACCAATATAGGGGAGACTCTACCGAAATTTTGGTAGAAATTTTGGTGGAACCTGTATATCACAAAATAAAATTTACCTAAAATTTTTCAATATATCACAAAAAAAAAAGTAGAAAAATTGGGGATGTTACACCACTGCTTTTACTGATTAATTTCAAGATTCTGTTTAGCATTTTTTTGTATGTAATCAATCAGTCCTCGGACTCATCTACTATTTGTCTTCACAATTTGCTTCAGTCCCTTTTCGGTTTTTTTTAGCTTTTATTTCTTTTCCTTGTTATTTTTTGTCATATAGGCCAGGGTAATAAGCATTTGTATTTCTTGAAAGTATGGCCTTCATACCTTGCGTAGTTTTTTTCTTCTATAAAAATAAATGAACAACTTAAAATTGTCTAGAGGAAACAAACATCTCACCATGCCAATGCCATGACTAGATACCTCCTCTACAATAATCTTCGCCAATAAGTCATGGTCCCAGACTTCACCAAAACCATCCTACATGTTGACACTGTATCAAATTATAAAGGCCTCAAGATGAAATTTCAACTAAAATTAAAAGACACGGGTGTTTCCAAGAGCAACTAGGATCGAGTATAACCTGCAAATCTGGATGGACGTCTAGAACCTTCACCTGTTGAGCTAGGATCTGCATTGCCTACACAATGAATTACAAAATTTACATTCTAAAATCCACAGAATAAATCACACCAGGGGGGCATTCAAACTATTTTAAGAAATTTATGATTTCATTGATTACATTTAGCCAAAAAATTGCTCACTCTGAAATGCCAGTTTCAAATTTTTATGTGCATTTATCAAGCAGTGCTATAACAAAATTGTAGTATTCGACCTTCTCCGCATCTAATCAACTTGTACTCATCTATCTATAATGGCTTTGCAGTGCTCAATTTACATGGATTCATCATCTGGGTGTGCAACAACAAGCGATACATTTCTCCTGGAGAGAGCTTCGCCTGAGTTTAATGAAGTCTTTGCATATGAACTTGGTGATGAGTAAGGAACTTTCCATGAAGAAGCAATCCACAGTAAAATCAAAGAAACAGCAATCAAAATCCATCCCATCTTTTATAGAGCATTCACCTGTTATAGACCAATATCTTAAGCAAATATGCATGTGTGTGTGCATGTATTTTTCTTGATAATTTAATTTTTTATATTTAAATGAATCAAATAAAAAGAAGAAAAAGAATCTTGTAACATCTCTTTTTTCTTTGTGGTAATTAGCTTCTAAACTCTTACAAACTTCTCTATTATCTTACATAGATTTCAGCAGGAACTAGCAATATATGGAGGTATGAACTCTAAGCATTATAACTTTTAACGTTATGGCCGACGTAGAAAGTTTGGCTTCTCTACTGGAAGAGGATAAGTAAAAAAACAAAAGATCGATGAACATGGCCATTGGGTTCATGCAATAATATTCAATAAGGCGTAGAAAAAACTTCTTTTCCTAATAATTAATATAGAAATCTAGAAGAGGAACAAAAAGATACGAGGCCTTTATGTGTGTCTCTATATGCAAATGCGGCAAGAAGAACAATGCCACTAAAAATCAAAAGCGTAAAATTAATCCTGTAGCTAGCTATCATCTAAAACCATGTGTGCATGTAACTATCATCTAAAACCCATTCCTTTTGCCGGCGGCGCAACTGCATCAACAACATTGTCTTCTCATGAGAGAGAGAGAGAGAGAGAGAGAGAGAGAGA
>Ga0325411_1007254_pt1 | contig 12100 bp, 6 predicted proteins | sample PopdelMetagenome_13_FD_206181 | JGI IMG/M metagenome (GOLD analysis project Ga0325411, IMG submission 206181) | Populus deltoides microbial communities from Bellville, Georgia, United States - Xylem-PdIQD-R4 | ecosystem: Host-associated > Plants > Phyllosphere > Stem > Wood/Secondary xylem... | reverse complement strand
GCCTTTGTTTGCTAACCAAAACCTTCTTTGCTCTTTCCATGTACTGGCCCGTTCATGTACTAGTCATCCACTCCACTGTAAATGCAGCGCCTATCCTAGGTTGTCTTCGATGATTACTGGTTTTACTGTTTATCAAGCTTGACAATGCCCCCAAGTGTGGTGTTGCTTAATTCATCATGAAGGAGCTCAACAAATCATTTCATCCCCTGGATTCTTTCGATAATCGTTCCTTGATTAGCTGTGTGGATCCTACCAACACTCATCAAGAGGTTTTCTAGTGTTATCCTCATTTTTAAATTGCTAATTAGCTATTGACTTGCCTCTAGTGCTCATTCATCTGATTATCTTCCTTTCAACACCATTGTCCTCAGCTTCACATATTCATCATTTAATCATCATTTTTTTTATTCCCCCTAGGTGATCTAAATACTGCTTGTTTTTCCTTCTCAAGTCCACTGTATTGCCCCCAGCTGCTTAAGTTTTTAAGAAGTGTCGAGAAGTATTGATGTCACTTCTGTCAAGATTTTGCAAACTCGATTGGTGCTCTTTTTGTTTGACAATATTTTTTTTGTTTGGGAATCAACTCTCATATTTCAAAGATCATGTCTATTTCAAAGTCTAATTGTTGAAATGAAATCAGAGGGATGTTAGTTTTTTTTTTAAGTATTTTTGAAATTCAAGTTTCTTTGGTCAAAGGCCCAACAGACGTCATTCAATACATGTAGTCCTTTGATTATCTTGTATTTTGAAAACAGAAATTGACTCATCAAAAGATTAAAATGGCTTTTTTCCATAGTTCTTTATGTCAATTTTAATCTCTAATCTTGGGTATATCTTTTGATGGTCTGTGATGAGGTGACCTTCTGTGAATTTCAAGAAACAAGATGCTCAAGTCAGAACTCGGGCTTTTATCAAGAAAGGTGTTTTTTTAGCACTTATTTTATCAGCATGTATAATAACAAGTAACTTAAACCATGAAGCCACGACTCTTATGGAAAAACTCTTCAAGCTTTGAGAGTGCCATTTATCGGTTCAAATCGCTTACTTGATTAAAAAGGGCTTTTAAAAGCATGTAATGTAGGCTATGGTTTATGGATATGAAAGAAAGGAATTTTACAGGCTCAAAAGGTGTTTGAGGGCTTCAAAAACCTAGGATCAACATCAATTATTCATCATTTCTCTCTCTTATTGTGTTTATAGAGAAAACGACATATAACCTTATTAACCTCAAATATCAGAATTCTCTTTACATATGTCAGAATGCAAATCCAACTTTTTCTTTAATGAATAACCAATCTCAATCATCTGTTAACATCAGGAGTTTTATCATGGATGCCAAAAGTCATGTTTGTAGCCTAGATTTTTTTTTTTTTACTTTCGACATTTGTTGTGAAACTTTTTTTGTCTTTCTTAAACTTAATAGACATTCTCCTTCCTTTATCTTTGACCTGCCTTTAAGTGTAGGCAATTTTCTTCTCTCTTTTTTTTTTAATGGCTTTCACATAGCCTTTCTCACAGTTTTTTTTTTTAACATGCCCCCAGTCTAAGTCTTCTTTCTTTTAGCTCTCTCTCAAATGTTGGACTTTTGTTCTAAGCCTTCCCTTTTAATTTTGTTTTCTCTTATTTGCCCCCAGTATGGGGTGTGATCCTCGTCAGGGTTTCTTTTGAAAAGAATATTCTATCAGGCTCAAAATGGGATTGCAAATGATATATTTCCAGTATTGTGAAAGGATACAACAAAGATGGCCTTTTCTCATTTCAAGCAAGAACGGTGTGAACCGATAAATTTTGACCTCGTCCAGTGTAATGATTTGGACTTGCAAGAACCTTGATTCGCGAGTCCATAACTACTGAATCCATCACATATCATTATGCATACTGCTAAAACCTAGCTACATGGTGGGTGATTCAGTTTCATGTGGAGCTCAAGATTTGTTTGGTCACCCCATATCATTTTAACAAGCATCGAGTCATTTCTGAAATCAAAATACTTTTAATCTTTCTAAGCTGACTAGCCTTAATTGCATGCTGGAGTTCGATCAAAATATTTTATCAAAAATAAAATGTTAAAAAAATCTCCTGACTTTAGAACAACAAAGAGATAAAAAAAAAAAAGACATGTTTCGTTAAAGAATGAGATGTGATCCCAAAACAAAATGCAAAATGACAAAATTCCATAACATATAATTGACAATTCATCGCCGTTCTTGGATTAGCTTTTCTGGCAATATCTGTTTTTTCCAAGCATTTTCGATCACTTGTCATTCTAAAGATGTTCGGGGGACAATATAGCCAATGACATCACCTTTCACACACTCAACTTGCATCTTGTTCATCCAGATTCAGAGTCATCTCCATCATTGTTCTAGAATCCATGGCAAAACCTTCAATCTTTCCCCTCTTCATAGCTTGTTCAATTCTTTCAGCAATCCTCACAACTTCATGGAAATGTTGAGCTGAACTTCCTATTAAATGCTCATAATAAGGGTGTTGAAAGGTGTTGGCAAACAACATCACCATTTCTGTATCTATCAGTGGAGGTTGAACATATGTTGCCTTATCTCGCCATCTTTGCTCGTATGCCCTCACAGACTCTTGGTTTTCCTTCTCCATAGACATTAGGATGGTTCTGTCAGGAGCAATTTCAAGATTGAACTTGTACTGCTTAAGAAAAGCCTCCACCAAATCTTTCCATTTCTTAACTTTAGCATTGTCCAACCTCATATTCCAGCTTAGGGCAGATCCCGTCAGACTATGTTGGAAAAAATAAATCAACAGCTTATCATCATAAATCACCTCAGCCATTTTATTGCAGTAAGATCGAAGGTGAGTGTTTGGACATTCTAATCCAGTGTATTTGATGAACTCTGGTATCCTAAAGTTCTTTGGTACTATGATGTTTGGTACCAAACACACTTCAACTGCTTGCATGGGATCAAACCAATCCCTACCTTCAACTGCTCTTAATCTTTCTTCCAAAGCACTTATAATTATAATTAGGATCCTAAAAGTTCAATAGAGCATTTATAGATTCTGTTTGTAGTGGTACTCTCATTAGCTGCACAATCCTCCCATATTGTCTCTCAAAGATATATAGTCTCATCAACGTACTTTAAGATGGGTAGCAATTTTTCAATATCATTTATCATGTGATTCACCTTTGTAATGTGTGGTAATTTACTAGCATAAATTCTTAGACAGTTTTCTTCAGCTAACTATGCCAGCTCAAATTCTTGCCCAAATTATTAAAAAGATAGGTATTTTATGGAATTTATGATTTCAGTTTACGATCTTGCAATATAATCTTAAGGACAAGTTCTATTCGTTAAGTGAATATGAGTAGGAAGATTTCAAATTAACCTGTCATGCTATTATAATCTTAACAAGTTCTAATCTATAAGATTTCAAACTTATATTCTCTGTAAAGAGAATATGGGAATGGTGGGCAAAGAAAACGTTAATGGAATGCAATTTACAAAGAAAACGTTATTACAATTCACATTGCCTTAAAAAAAAGTAGCAGTAAGCACAAAAGCAACCAACGCATCACCCTCAAAAAGTGGCGGAGGAAAATCAGCCTCCAATCGCAGCGTAAAAAGAGCGTCTGAAATTAGCAAATACTGGTAGCAATAAGGAACTTCTACGGCAGTAGCGATTCCAACTCAAAACATAAATCAAGGCTTCACATAATTTTGTTATCCATGCTTTGATGGTAATAATGGAGAATGTTTCAAGGCCAAAGGAGTATCGGTAAATCCTTTATCACTTGGGGAAGAAGAAAAAGAACAGAGAGAGAATGTGACACGTCAGATAACAGGGACAGCATGATTTATTAATTCACGAACACTCTCAAAGCAAAAACTGAGTGGTGGTTGCCGAGAAATTTCCAAAACACCTTAAATATATAATGATGGTGATTAAGACAATCAATGATGGAATTTCTCATTGCCAGAACGATTCTGCCCTGCTTCAGATTGGATCACAAATATTTTATTTTTCATTTAGTGTCTTTATCATGAGAGAAAATGACAGAGGCACTGATCACTCGCATAAAGAAGGGTTTGTTACAAGGAAAACACAAGTAAATACTTAACTGAAGACGATGGTAGGTCTCCAGACACATTGAAGCAAACAGGTACTTTTTCAAAATGCCAATCATCTTCTTCTGGCCTTCCCTTGCCTGAAATGGGAGCGGAAAGGGAGGTGGAACCAAGGTAGAGACTTCACGACTTCCTTATAGAAGTCCTTCATAGTAGTCATGAAGGCGACATATAAAGGGAACTGCATTACTGCAAATACTGACACGGGAAGGAAAGCAGCAATGGACATCAGACCTGTGGTCCATTGCTTCTTCAAGCGAATGACTAAAAGAAGAGTGCATGAAAAAGCAAGCATGGTTGTCATCACTGAGAAGAAGAGTAAAGTAAAGCCACATATCAGTTTCCGAGGAATATTGTGATAGAATTTCTCGCATTCAAAAGGAGTGGTGAGGATAGAAAGGAACATCACAACTGAGGTCAAGGAGCTCGCTAAGGCGGTAACATCCAACACAGTGAAAGCTAAGAAGAAACGGTTGTGAAGGAAAATGGGAAAGCCAAGATCGTTAGAACCTCCAGGTATAGTGTAAGCGGCAGCAAAGACAACGGTGGCCAAAAGAACGGCTACTGCTGAGCATGACTGAGAGGTTTTCTCGATCCAATCTTGCGCCAACTTTAGTTGACCTTTATGCTCCTCTTGGAAGAGCTCGAATGCAGTGAAGTTGTAATTCTTGTCATTCGGAACCACCCACTGTACCCGCTGCTCGGACAGAGAAGGTGGAACCACCCTCTGCACTCGCTGCACGGACAGAGAACATGGAAACAAATTCATCAGTGTCGGTAAAGTCATTTATTATAGGTAAATGGGTTTCCCTTTCATTGGCACATATTCTCTTTTTTCTTCTTCTATTAAAGCAACAGATTGTGCATTAAAGTACAATCTTACTTTACTTATTGCAAGGCAAAAAGAGCTGCCTTTCACTGATTTTCAAGTAAATTGAAATATAGGCAAATTGAAAACTCTGTAATTAACGAACAGATATTACTTAAAGCTTGGAATAAAGAACTGCATTTCATAAAAATATGGCATGGGTTACGATTGTACTAAGAGTAGCTAGCTCACCTTAAACCATTTTATTTCTTCTTGGAGCTGGAGAGCAGGGCCGGGCTTGGTTCCTCCGCTGTAGTGCTTCACGTGTGCAACTTGGTGCAACAATGTGAAGCCATTATTATCTACGCTCGAACTCAGCCTGGTCACTAGTATGTTCTTTTTCTTTACAAGACGGAAAATCTCCCGCCGTCGATTCATCACAGCCACATGCAATATGTTCTGCCCCTCATCATTAACAAGCTCAATACCCTGAGGAAATTTATCAAGTATCTCTTCAGCAATCTCCACTATTCCATTAGTAGTTGCTATAAACAACGGGTTTGGAGGTGAAGGAGGCCTCTCTTGTTTTTTATTTTCTTCTATCTTTGGATGAACATTTTCATTATTTTCCACCTCTCCTACTCCCCTTCCTTTTCCAGTGTCCACTCCTTCTCCTGCTCCCTCCCGTCCTTCCTCTCCTCCTCCTGGGTTTCCTCCCCCTCCTTGTCTTTCACTTTGTCCTCCTCTTCCTCCTTGACCAGGGGTCTCGATATTAACTTTGGAAGGCTTCACTTTGATAGATTGCCACCATTTACGCTGGTTCTTTTTGATAAGCTCCTGGGCAAGTTTCAATGCAGATTCATGCTTGTGCTTTTCTTTCTGGATTCTTTCCACCACTGGCCATCCTATCATGTTTCTTCATATGTGAGATATACACTGAGAGAGCTAGCTATAATGAATTTTCTGCAAATATGAACAGAGGAGTATACCGGAAAATGTACAAAAGTTTAACTTTGGTGAGAAGTGTATAAGTTTCTACTCCTATGTCACTTTTCCGGAGTTTCCCATATAGAAGGCTGCGGAAAAATCATTCACACAGCAGCTGCTGACTGTTGCTTCCTGTATGTATGTATGTATGACTAGTATCACAAAAGGATTTCTGTTCTCGCTTCTCCTATTCTGTCAGATGATTTTATTCCTCAACATGCCTTTGCAAGTTGAAATGGAGAAGGCACCACATTCAAATAAGATTGATGGAATGCAGAGCACGTTGATGAATGAGGTCTGGTAAGAACATCAACAATTTGATCATCAAATGATATGAACTGATCCTAGAGCTCTGTACGAGTGACCATATCACGGAAAAAGGGAAAATCAATTTAGCTTGAAAAACTGGATTCATGGTGAGATACATGACCGTGAAATTATTACATCATAGAAGAGGAAGAGAAGAGGCTGAAAATTCCTAGGTCTGGAAAAAAGAGAATGGAGCCTTTTTAGCTCGGCAACTCGGATCTTTACAAATATAACCATAACAAGATCCAATTTCTTGTAGTCTAATCGGATCAGAAAAATTTAATATTTTCTCTTTTGAAACTAGGAAACCCATTTAGACAAGGAAAACCTCCCAAGTCGGCGAGGTCAAAGAGAACTCCCTCCGTTCAAGTGACTCTCAGAAAGGAGAAAAGGTTTGTGTTTTTTTTTTGTTTTGTTAAAAAAGATATTTTCTAATGTTCTATCCATACTGTAGGCTAGCTTCTCTCCTATCTTTTCAACAATTTCCAAAGCACACGCATATGTTCTTGAAAGGACTAATATCAACATTTTCAAAAGCATGTTAGAAAGATTATATGGTAGTTCTTATTTTAGTTATATTCGGGTGGACAGTACTAGCCCATAGGGAAACGCTAAACCCAAGCTCGAGACTGGAACAATCCATCAGGCCAGCTCGTGCGGTCTACCTCCCAATCTCTAAGTATAAGGCCGATTATATTTCTTGCTTGGCAGCAGGAAATTTCGTCCCCCGACGAATTACTGTCGGCATTTACTGAGGATTTTGTTGCATGAGCAGTGTGGTTATTGTTTATACTTGCTCTATTTCAAAACCACAAGAACCAGAGAGCATCATCAGTGGAAAATTATTATTATCAATTTAATAGTTAGGCTGTCCAAGATGGCAAAATAGTTTGAATCTTCAGTACCTTTTTTACTCCGGCTCTGGTCGCCATCACCCTTTGCGGCGGAAAGGACTGCAAAAAACTCACAACTTAAGTCAAATCAAACCTTCTGGGATTTAAAGTAGTGTAAGCAATTTAACATGCTCCAAGAAAAGAAATTAAAACTCGAAAAAAAGTGTTTAATCAGCCGTTTAAACAGCTTGCCTTGAGAGCAGGTGTTCGATCTGGGGTTAGCTTATTAACGCTGATCATATAAATAAATAAATAGAAGAAAAAATGTTGCATCAAACATACAACGGTAGAACAAGTTCGTAATGGTAATTGGGCGCAGTGCACGTCCACTCTTGAAAGCACTGGGCATCCCAGCAAGGACATGAAGACAGGTCATTTCCTGATTGTCCTTCATTTCATAAAGTGATGGATCCAGTTTCAGCAACGTCAGAGCAGTGTCTGCATTAGAAAGTATAATGTCATTTTATTTTCTTTTTTTTCCTAATAAATTGTAGATTTAAGTTGTACCTAAAGTGTTTGGGGATGAATGTGTGTGCTAGATGTCTTAAGAGTCTTGTTTGAGAGAGAATAAAAGGATTAAGAACAAAACCAAAGTGTTGTCCTTGGATGGCAGCATGAAGAATCGGCTTTGAATCTTCTCTCTTGCGGTGATCCTCTGATAGCTTTCGCTCTGAGAATAGGCCCCTTTCCTCAGCTAAATACTCCACTATTTCTTTCTGACCACATGCAGCAGCTCTGTAAAATGGAGTCTCCCCAAGCGCGTTTTTAGTCTGAAGTTGCATTGAAGGATCATATTCACCCTGGAGTAAGTGCTTTACTGCTTCCATATTTCCAGCAGAAACTGCTTCATGAAGAACTGTATTTCCATACGCGTTCTTTTTTGTACAAGGATTCCCGACCATTGGATTTTTTTTGGCAATATCGAGTAGAGTTTGAAGCGGCTTAACCCTTTTGCTATACACTGCCAGGTGCAATGGAGTATCTTCCGAAACCGTTACTGGAGACATCACGTACATATCACTGCTGCCACTGCAAGCAAGTTTCATCCTATCCCAGTCTTCTTCCAAGGCTGCTAGGTAGACATCCTTCGCTACAGTTATATATGTCCCCATTTGGACTTCTCTCTTCATTTTTTGTCTGCAATTGCATTCATTAATAATTAGGAGCGAACTCGTAATGCTACGTAAGTTCTTGGTTCCAGCAAACTCTTCATTGAAAACATTAAGTAAACAAAAAACAAATAATTTAGAAGACTGGAAAGGGCGGAGGGCTAGGCAGATTAACATCTATAAATTGAGTACTAGGCAATTTACTGAGGATGTTTCAAAATTTATTGACAATCAATTAATCCATTCGTTAAGTACTCTGTAAGACTCCTCACCAAGTGCCAATATCTTACTCGACCTCTAATCTTAAAAAGAAAGATCGATACCAAATTAATACAAGGAAATTCTTAAAAAGAACTTATCAATTCCTAAAAAAGTTGGGCTAATCCCCCCCCCCCTTCCCCCTTTTTTTTTTTAATAATATGGACATTAACAAAACAACTAAAAGACAGGGGAAGGTTGAATAGTGAAACAACTGACTCTTTTTTCTCTCATTTTCAAACTTTTTTTTCTTTCAATTATACCCTTTTATAATCTAATTAAAAGAAATTAGGCTTGAAATTATAGTAAAAACATTATATGTAAAGATAAAGGACTAACATATAAAACACGGAAAAAAATAATTGCAAACCACACGTTAGTAATGCCTTTTTTTTTTGGGTTAAAAAGTTTATTTTCTCTATTTTCAATCCCATAAACTAGAGAGAAAAGAGAGAAACTCGCCTAAAAATAGTAAAGAGAGAGAAAGTAGCTAGTTGACATCGATTCAACTAATCATGAAAAGTATCGATTTTAGTGTCAAATGATTCCTTTTCCATTTCATTGTAGTAAATACAAAAAAATAAAAAAAATTTATTTTCTTTTCACTTATTAAATACATTAAAATAACATCTTTACCCTTAAAATTAAGAAAAATTAAGCCATGCATCTAGGGGTATTTTTTTTCCTTTCACATACATACATACATACATACATACATACATATATATATATATATATATATATATATATATATAATTTCATAACCATGGAGGGCAATTTGGTTTTTTTTGCTTGATAAATTAATATTTAAATCTAAAAGTTGTTAGTGCATGCAGGATGGGTGCCTGCACCCTTTGATCGATGTGTGTAGCGCTCGATGACCAAACTTACATTTTTATTATGTCATTGAAAGCATCGTCACATTCTCTTTCTCAACTTACACTTTTATTATGACATCATTGAAAGCATCGTCACATTCTCTTTCTCATGGTGCGATGCATGACGACAAAGATAGGGTGGTTTGTAGCTGGTGGATTTTTTTTTAGTTTTTCAATTTCAATCTTTATTCTTTTGTTTTTTTTTCTTTGCCCTTTTATAAAAAAAAAAATTTGTTTTCAATTTATTCCTTCAATTTTAATTTGTTATATATTATTTTTTTCAATTCATTAAACTTATTTTTCTTTTCAATTTAACCCTCCAATCAAAAAAAAAATTATCCTCTAATTTTTTTTAGTTCAATTTTCATTCTTATTCATATCATTTTATGTAATTGATTTTTTTTCCCGATTTTATCCTTCAATATTTGATTTGTTGGGGATTGAGTTTCATGGTTTTTTCATTTATGGTGTTTTCAGTATAATAATCTAATTCACATATTTGAAAAGTTAACATGGATCGACATCTTTTTTTAGCTTTTTATTATTATTATTATTTCATTGTTCAACATTAACTTTTTTTTTTAAGATTGGCTTTCTGATTCTTTTTAATTTTATTTTTGATAGAGTTATTCCAATCTCATGACATGGATAACAAGTTTTGCAGGTTAATCCATGGTTTGTGGATTTTTTATTTTGCTTATTTAGCTTTTTTTTAATAAATATATTTTTAAAAAATTATTTTGTATGTATTTAATCTTTAAAGATATTATTCTAATTCTTCTAATTTTTTTATATTTTATATAGATGAACTTTTTAAAAAAATATTTATTTATAGATAATATTTCTAATATGTCTAGACTTGCATAGTTTTTTTTGTCTCCTTTATCTTATTCAATCAATTCCAAGTGTGTGTCTATTGAATAAAAAAATAATTTTAATAAACAAATTCAGTAAACACAACAAGGTAAATATTCTATGTTTTGAGATCAAATATCTTGATCTACATATGTGTCTTGATTTTTTAAGTTTTGTTTTTAGTTATTATTAATGACTTTTTATTAATTTATTTACACAAATATTTATCAATTTATTTAATTAGATGTTTGCATAAGGTTTTCGATTTACACTTACAATTTTTTTGTGTCTTCTTATTGTTTTGACATGATAATACCAAAATTAATCTTTTTAATAAATATTATTTCAATATATTTCCAAACAAAACACATTTTATAAAACAATCAAAACGCTAACTCTCATCCAACACCACAATAGATCACGTAAGTCAAAACTGTAGCTGAATGAATAGGGGGAGGTCTAGATTTTACCATATGATTGATTAAATGGCACAAGAGAAAACAAGGAACACCAACCATGCACTGTTTAACATAGCATAAAAAGGAAAGTAGTGAAGCATGCAGGAAAAAAAGCAACCATATAATTCTATATCGATCATCATAGTAATAAGCACAGCTACAAATGAAAGGGAAAACCTTAACACAGAGCATAAAAACACACGGCTTTACTAGAGCAGATCTTCACTCCGAGAATGCATTGGCGAAGGGATTTAAACAAGTTAGGAGCAAGTATATATTCTTACCTAGCTCAGCCTATCCTTCACAATGTCGAATTGTCAGGTTCGCTTCCTTGCGCCTCTGGCTTTCCTCCCCTTAATCTTCTAGTCCCACAGATTTTTGAATATCCTGATAAACTCAGCGACGTAACAGCTTCAGAAAAGGATTGATCACTTTATAACCTGTCCCCTTCCGTTCACACCTCCCCCCGGAAAAAAAAAAATGCCTCCTGAAGCAAGACAAAAAACAAGTAAAAAAATGGTAGTAGAGTTGACTGGGATCGTGCAATCTTTTATTTAGCTCAGGAAATAGGTTTGGCTAACCTCGTGTATGTATCATAGCAGCCAGTTTTAAAATTGGGTAGAAATCCTCGTGAGAGTGTTTGGCCCCTTAATTTTTTTTTAAAATGCAATTAAATTCACTAAGTAAGTGTTTCATAATGATTTTAATACTATATAACTTAATTTTTGACAATAGAGTGTGATTTAATTTTAAAACATGTTGAGCTCTCCATAAAAAAATAAAAAAAGGCAATGATGCATCTGTAGATGGAAGATATAACTTATTTTATTTAAAAGATAAAAAAATCGTAAAATATTATTAAGTCACGATAATTAAAATATAGTGCATATATATATGAGTCTTAATTAAACTATTCAGTATTTCTGTTTATAAAAACACCTAAAGAATTACCTTGTATTATTTAAAACATAAATTCATTTTACTAATAATAGTATTCTTGTTTTTCAACAATTTATTTTAATTTAAAAAATCTTTGGATTTAAGTTTTATCCTAAATAGCAATTTCAATTCATATAAAACAACAATAAATTACCAAATGTTTACGTGACTTTACTCACAGTAGAAAGCAAAAGTACTATGTTTAATTTGAAAAATATTCAATTGATTTTTTTAGTATTTTTTTATTGTTTCAATATGCTAATATTAAAAATACAAAAAATTATTTTAATATATTTTTAAATAAAAAATATTTTTAAAATATATAAAAAACAGAAATTATCGGAATATCAAACTTTCACTGTAGTATTCTAGATTGTTTTTACTATCTGTTTATGGGATGGCGACAACTTTTTAGATCATTTATTAATTAATGAATAAAAGGAACGTGAAAGCATCGTTCCGGGAACAACGAAAAAAACTTTCATTAACTTATTACATGACATATA
>Ga0325411_1007251_pt1 | contig 12101 bp, 4 predicted proteins | sample PopdelMetagenome_13_FD_206181 | JGI IMG/M metagenome (GOLD analysis project Ga0325411, IMG submission 206181) | Populus deltoides microbial communities from Bellville, Georgia, United States - Xylem-PdIQD-R4 | ecosystem: Host-associated > Plants > Phyllosphere > Stem > Wood/Secondary xylem... | reverse complement strand
CCTTTATATTAGCCCATGAAAACAACTTTTTAATTGTATTAGCCATGGTTTCGACATTATTGAAAATATTAATATGGCTTTGCATATGTACTACATAGACCTAAGATAGATTAGCTCTCTTGCATATGTGTTTTGACCCTCTAAAACCATTGAAAAATTAGTGTAAAGAGAATAGCCCTAATGTGCTTGCCCAAAGTATATAACCATGGTAGAGGATTGAGATTGATCGAAGGAAACTAATGGCTATGATCATTCAAATAAGAAAGGTTCTAGTAGTTTCATCATTTTCTATAAATAAGAGGCAAAACAAGAAATAAAGGGAACCAAACTAGAGAGAGATAAAAAGAGTTCTGAGTTGAGAAAAATGTGGGTTTGATCTAGAAAGAAACATATGAGAAAGAAAAAGAAAGAGAGAAAGAAAAGGAACCCCGAATGTAAAGAAAAGCCTAAAGAGTGAGTGTGGGTTTTTGAGCTAAAAACATGTGTTCTAAGCCAGCTAATATTAAAGGGGTGAAGAAGAATAAGAGGGAAATAAAATGAAAGAAAAAAGAGGAAAGAAAAAAAAAACTAAAGAGAGAAAGAAAGCCAAAGGTAAAGAGACAAAACCACTTAAAAACCCTAGCACCTCCAGCAAGTTACGGTCTACACCATCAGTAACCACCACTTCAAATCCTCCCATATTTGGAACTACCCCTAAGTTAAGCCCGAGTCTTCTTCCCTCTCTTTTCTTTTTTTTCATGAAAGTTTTGCGTTCAAGTTTAGTATTCAAATTAAAAAATAACGAACATGTTATTGTTCATACATGGACACTATTCATTCATGTATTTTTATTTTTATTTTTATTAGCTTCGCGTTAATGTTATCATCATTTTGTAAAATTACACATTTTTCTTTTTATGTATGTATCTGTGTGTAAATATTCATTTTTAAAAAGGAACACAAATTATCTCAACAAGTTTTTCATCAACTTAATGTCATGTTTTTTTGTTGACCTTTGTTTTTAACGATTAGGTAGATAAGTCTCCTAGTTTGTAGGGAACGATGTAGGCTAACGTGATGTTTTTAACATTGAAATGATTTTAATAATGAGTTGCAAATTTTTTTAAGATAGAGATATTTTGAAGACTTGAATTTCATTGGTTAGGTCAACACATCCTATTTTTAAGGATCAATGTAGGTGTAATGTGAAATTCTTAAATAAAAAATAAGATCAATAATAAGTCCATGAATCTCCTTTAAGTAGGTAGTGATATGGGATAAGCGTAGTTTTCTTTTCAACTTTTTTTTTTAAATTTTTTTGTAAGAAAATAAATAAATAATGATAAAAATGTTAAGAAATATTTATAAATAAAACTAAAAAAAAAATCAAGTTGGGAGACTCTTGATTTAGGGCCCAATGCTAATTTGATGAACTTCCATCAACAATAAATAATTTATGAATAAGCTCATAAGATAATTTAGACATGTGATGAAATAGTAAACTAAATTTAGGAGAAAACACATGGAAAAAATAACATTTCTTTGAAATAATATAGTAAGGGTGATGTATATCTTTCCTTAAACATAAGTAACCCTTTACTTGAATTTTTGGAACCAATTTATATTTTAGGATTCTTTCCTTAAAGAACTAAGTAGAAACTTTTTTTTTTCATGTCTTCCTTTAATTTTTTAAATCTTTTTTTTTTCATGTTGAGTGTGACAGTATGACGACCTCATTGGGAATGTTAGGGTTAGGTTTATATATGTGTGTGTTATCTCTTTTAATGCCTTTATTGTCATTTATTGTTAAGCATTTATTTTATTTATTTTGTTTAATTTTATACATTTATTTATGTTGTTTGTTGTTGTGTTTATTTAATCTACCGAATTGAATGTGCATGCATATTATTTTTCAAATTTTCATACACTTCACAAAAACCTAATAAAGAATCTAGACCCAAGTTCATCCCTTTTAGGATTAGATAGGGAAATTTAAGTGCTGAATGTGACTTATTTCTATCAATGTCACTTAAACTTCTACTTAGATTGGAACTCATCCTATACATTTGGGTATTGTGAAGTTATTCCTTAACTTATTCCTTAACTTATGTTGTATAATTTGGATAATCTAGGAACCTAAAAAATCTTTAGGGATAAACCAACTGAGCCAAACCTTTATATGAGCTAGATCATATTCGCTAAGGTTGACTCTCGATAGGACATAAATTATATCATGATAAATCATATTCATTAGTGCTTAGAGTGATATTACCATTTCTCCACTGACCCTTATAAAAAATATAAGATGTTCGGACATATTCAGATTACCACTGAAAATATGGAGATTAGGTCAAAAAAGGCAAATATGATGAGGGAGATTTCTTATCGATGATGTTTAAATCTAGATTACTAGAGTGAGTGAAGCTCAAAGACATGATGCCTAATATCAGTCAACTATTGGATTGTTAGGAGATGTTATCTCTACAAGACTAGATTAACTTCCAAAAAAAGTGTGGAGATATAGCTTAACTACTCAAGATTCGACTACAACCCTCATATTTCTAGGTTATGATAAGGTTATGGGATCTAAAATACAAATGTCTTACTTTTGATATTATAGACATGACTCATATTCTCGAGGAGTATAATTATCTTTAGGGTTGTCCAAAATTATACTTGGTGTAATTCTATATGCTAAAAGAATAAGCTCCATCAAATTATGCCTAGTTGACCAAAGTAGAATTATACCTAATTGACCAAAGTAGGCCATATGACAATGAAAGAGCATATAACTAAGCAAGGTTTCAATCAAGGTTGGTTATAAAACATATTGAAACCCATATTTAAAATAAGATTCCAAGATAAAGAAAATGAAACTAATTTGAATAATTTAGCTTTAGGCATTTAGGGTTTAATCATTTTCTCGTCAATAGAAGAAATGATTGACTTTAAGGCTATCAATATATTCAAAAATGAGGTCTCTTTTAAGATTAATCTAGTAGCAGCAGTATTAATCGAGACCTTTTCATCTTTTAATTGTTATAGATAGAAAAGAAAGGGCCACTTGAGATGTTGATGGTAGTTATCTATTTAGATAATGAGCCTTATGGTAGATAAAAATATATCAGGTTTATTTGGAACACCATTTCATTTATGTTTAATGTTAGAAAATTTATTGAGCACACACTAAAAGAGTAGGGAAAGACTATGTAGGAGCTGATGGTTTTAAGCTTGTGAAAATCTTCATTTCATTGGATGATATGATATGTTTATTTTCAATCTTATCTTACATGCTATAGTGATTACTCATAGGTCCTGTTGGTGGGCGCTCAATGTTGCATTAGTTATTTCCTTACCATGGTCATATGATAGTTGCGATTTGAGAAATTCATTTTAAGAACCACTGGTTAGCTTAGTTTTTATAAAGAATTTAAAGTTTTGATAAACTTACTAGAATTAGTAAAACAAGCTTAGAAGCACCCTAGAATGGTCATTACTACTAGAAGAGTTGATGGTAAGGTTACTCTTGGGCATCTAATGTGGAAACAAATAAAAGAAAAAGGGTACTAGGTGCCATCTTTTAAGGGTCCAAGGAGATTGATGGCTTAGACCATGAAAGATATTTAGAAGGAGATCCAAGCATAGTAAGAGTCTTACAATCCTAGCCTAAACTCAAATTTAGGGGGGATGGGTGCCAAAGAATAAAATTATAGGCCAATTTTACAACTCGAGCATGTGATTTTCATCATGGAAAGAGAAATAGATGACTAGCAAGACCACAGGGTAAAAGAAATGGTGCATACAACATTGGTAATTAACTAGAAAGCTTAAAAAAAAAAGAGGAAAGGTTAGAAATCAAGCTAAAAAATGCCCAAAATGAGATTAAAGGATTGGAGAAAACAAAAAAGATGCTTCAAGAACAATGTCACTAGTAAACAGAGTTGATCACATAATTGGATGACCATCTATGAGAGTTAGTTAGCTAATAGGATGAATTTATCTTAACTAGGCAAACTCTGACAGATAAGAGAGATGATCCAAAAAAAAAAAGCACACCATTGGGCTTCCAAAACTATACATTATCACATTCAATCTAAAGATGCCAAGAATTATATCATAAAATTGAAGGGCATATTTAGCAGAGGATTAATGAGCTTTAAGAGATAAACTCATATACTACTTTGGTTAGATTCAAGATTGCATCAATAAAGTCATACCATATCTTGGTTTAAAAGTATAGAAGGAATGAATGAAGTAGCTTTGTTTAGGACAATATTTTTTAGAACAAAGTTGTATTATACAAGCTTTGTAAATTATTATTTTGGATTAATAAAAAGATGTTTTAACACATTTTCAAAACATCGAATGATTTGCTTGGTATCTGATGGTTGGTTTATGCTTAAATAAGTTCATGTGATAAAAATCATCGGTGATAACTTGTTGGAAAATTCTCTCTTGAGTTAGAGTTAGGAAATATAAGAGATAGGGTTTTAAGTATAACTAGATGATTCAATAAGAGATAGTAACCATCTTATATGTTTGTGTGTGTGTGATATCCCACATCGAAAGTGAACGTCCAAAGCTAGGGCCTTATTAGTGGTGCTGGTTGCTAACATGTTGTACGCATTTTGGGGCCATGCGTGGCTGCCAAGAACAAAACCGTGAGGGGGACCTGGGTAGAAGCCCTGGAAATGGGTGGACTGGGAGGCCCAAAGCGAACAATATACAACATGTTGGGTCAGGCCGTTACATTTGATATCAGAGCCGAGGACGACTTGTCTTAAGGTGGGGGATTATGATATCCCACATCGGAAGCGAACGTCCAAAGCCAGGACCTTATCAGTGGTGTTGGTTGCTAACATGTTGTACGCGTTTTGGGGCCATGCGTGGCTGTCAAGAACAAAACCGTGAGGGGGACCTAGGTAGAAGCTCTGGAAATGGGTGGACTGGGAGGCCCAAAGCGGACAATATACAGCATGTTGGGTCAGGCCGTTACAATATATATATATATATATATATAGGGTTGTCTACAATAACAAACATACAATGCACTACACATAATCATAATCCTATACAAGGTAAAAATATAAATATAAAGGAAATTCCAAAATCCCATAATACGCCCCCTTAAGCTGAAGGTGAGGACTCCACACAAAGCTATGATCGTAAATAGGCAAAGAAAGCATGAGGAAAAGGCTTTTTTAAAAACATCACGTAATTGATCTTAATAAGAGATAAACCAAACTTGAATCTCTTTTTTAGCAACTCTATCATAAATAAAATGATAGTCAACCTCAATATGCTTAGTATAAGAATGAAAAATAAGATTCATAGATAGATATATAACACTCAAATTATCACACTATAATGTAGTCATAGGAGTAGAAGGAAGCTAAAGTTCTGAAAACAAAGAACGAGTCCATAAAAGTTTAGCATATCATCAGCTAAAGCCTTGTATTCGATTTCCATCAAAGAGCGAGCAATTGTTCTTTATTTCTTAGACTTCCACAATATAGGTGTATTGTCGAGATACACAAGCCACCCTAATCGGTATTAGTAAAACCATTCAAAGAAAATGAATATCCACGAGTGATGTGTAAACCATAGGAGGTTGTAGCCTTTCAATAATTCATGATGCGTTTGACCCTAGCTTAATGAACATCAAAATGAGCATGTACAAACTGACATGCCTTACAGATAACATAAGAGATATATAAGGTTTGGTAAATGTGAGATATTAAAGAGAACCCATGATATGTCTATAACGTGTATGATTATAGTATAGAGCACTAAACATCATGACCAGCTTAGAAGAAGAGGATATATATGTCAATATGTTTATAAGAAGATATATATACTTTGTGAAGGATATCAAAAGTATACTTGTGTTATATGAGGATGAGTCCTATAAAGGTAGGTTTAACTTCAATTCCTAAAAAGTAATGCATAGAACCTAAGTCTCGCAACTTAAACTCTGAGCTTAATAAATCAATCAAATGTTTGAGCATAACCAAAGTGCTTCAGGTAAGCAAAAAATAACCAGTATACACATGTAAGCAAAAATATATCATCTCCTATAAATAAAGTGAATAGAAAGGTATCCATTTTAGAAGTATGAAAGCCAATAAAGAGAAGATAAACACTTAAATGATTGAACCTTACCCAATAAGCTTGTTTCAACCCATACAAATAAAAGTGACATATATGAAAGGAAATAGTAGGATGAATAAAACCAGATGATTGTTTCATATACACCTCTTCTTGAAATATCTCATTCAAGAAAATATTATGATCATCAAGCTGATCAATCAAATAACCGTGATATACGACAATGTAAGAACTAATCATATAGTAACAGGCTTAACTGTAGGACTAAAGGTTCCTAAATAATTAATTCCCTACTATAGAGTAAGCCCTCTAGAAACTAAACAAGATTTGCATCTCTTAATACTACCATCATCTCACCTCTTAATCTTATACACCCAATGACTACTAATAACATTTATAGAAGAATGAAGGAAACTAGAGTCCATGTACCGTTTGAGTGCAGAACATTAATCCTCTCTTGCATGACATGATGCCATGATGAATATTTAGCATCGTCCTATAAGGTCATTGATTCATATTTATAAGGAGAAGTGATCCATGAGACTCAAGAGAGAGTTATACAAAGATTAACAATCTTGGTTTTTTTAGGCAAATGACCATGGAATGCTACCATGGGATTTGAATTAGAGATATTGGGTTAACATTTATAACTTACTTACGAGAACATTTAGAGATATTAACCACCATATTTAACCTGGAAGGTGATAATTATGAAGGAAAACTTAAAGTTAAGCTAGACTGTGCAAGAGGTGATGAAGCATGTGAAACTTGATGACATAAAGAAATAGAGTTTGTAATTTGAGAAACAGAAACTATACTTGGGCAATGATCAATAAAGGAAGAACCATGTAAAGGTAGATTATCACAATATTGCTTATTGAAATGGATCAAGGAGAGGGAGTATGTGTAGAGAATGGTTTAGGATATTGAGATGGAAAAAATGTCAAATATGGTAGAGATTTACTTATCTATTAAGAATTCTCAAATAGGAACATATTTTCATGAAATCTAAAATGTCAGAGAAATGTATATTCATTTTAAAGACAAATCAAGGCATTAATAACCCAAGAAATAGATAAAAAAAAAATCTTACTTATGAGCATTGTATGGATGAAAGAATAGAAAACATATGCACTTGAAAGTACGAAGAAAACTATAACCCGTAGAAGACTGAAAAAGGGTTTTAAATGGTATGTTATAATTTTCAACACAACAATTGGCATACGATTAATTAGATAAACAGATGTTTCAAATGCATAACTCTAAAATTCTAAGGTGTTTTTCATTAAACAAGAAGTGAGATTAGTTCTAAGGTGTTTTTCATTAAACAAAAAGTGAGATTAGTTTTCATAATATATCGATGGTGACTTTTAATAGTGTTATTTTGTTTATAAGTATGAGGATAAATTATTCGATGTGGAATACCAACGGTTTTAAAATATGTATTTAATTTTATATATTCACCACCTAATTTTGTTTGAATAGATTTAAATTTTATAAATAATTTTCATTTAATATGAGCTTGGAAGTTTGAAATACAACAAAGACATCAGATTTTGCAACCAAAGAAAAGAACCATATTTATTTAGTGTAAGCATCCTAAAAAATCATAAAATAACAAAAACCATCAAATGAGAACATAGTGGAAAGTCTCGAAACATCACTAAATATCAGTTCAAGATGAGCAAAAGTTTTGTAACCTGTAGGTCTTAAAGTCAAATGCGATGATTTTCATAGAAGACATGTTGGATAATTAAAATTAAAAAAAAAATTGACGTGCAAGACATTTTTTTATTAGACATTAAAGACTCAAAATTCATAAACTAGGATACTCAAGCTGACAATGTCTAATATCATGAGAGGTAAACATAGATGTTGATAAGAAGGCTTGAGGAAAAGATATTATAGAAAACTTGAAGATAACATAAAGGTTATCCTTACTCTAACTAGAAAATTGCACCTTCTTGGTTATTAGAACCTTGACATAGAATATATAGTTGTATGGTCTTGGAATTTGACAAGAAAGCAAAAGCTCTTTAAAGTCCTTCATATGTTGTACGATGTCTCACAATCAACCAAACTTCAATTGATAAAAAGGAGATGAGAGCACTCATAATTAATTGATCTTGTTGTTTTTATTATAGAAAGAGAGGTTAATCATTAGATTCGTTCTTTTGGTGATAATAATATGTGAGGAAAAGTATAAGTAAAAACCATCAATGAAAGTATACACGCCTTAACCCAATAAGTACGACTTCATTTACATTCTTCAATATAAAAAATTATTATTGATCAACTTTAAAAATATAACTTGATGGGCATTATAGAGGGGGATCACATTAGAAAGATTAGGAGAAGTTATGATTTGATTATGATTAGGATCCATAAATAATTATGCTAAGATTGTGCTCTAATACCAAGTTAGGAATATGGTTTTCTAAGTATAATAAAAGGCTTCAACAAGTGATAACAGTCATCCTCTTATATACATATGCAATAAAAAATTGCTAGAAAGAAATATAGGTCACTTGGTGAAAGCTCAACTTCCCTTAGAATCCACAATACTAGATTTAAGTGGAGAAATATGGAAAATAAAAAAAGATCACAACTAGAACAAAGCAACCAAATGGAGATAAAAGTCTAAAAGAATATGTTAGGCTCATTAGCCTTATTGAGCAAGCACTATTAGCTATACCATCAGGGGAAGGGACCTACAACTAAAAGCAAACTCAGATAGAAATGCCACAATACCCTAATGTCCACTCAATGTCATAAATGATGTCAAGGCAATATGCTTTTACCTACCAAACTAAGAGGTATTAAGCACTTCTCTTGAGTTCTAATTCATAATATATTTTTCATATATAAGTACGCCACAAGTATTGTAAGCATAAGTTACTTCAATTATTGACCTTACCATTGAAAAAACCTAGAGGGTTAAGATGGCAGAAAAGCTTGACTCTAAAAAGTTATGTGCAATAAAAAAAAAAGCTTTGAGTAATTGAAGCTCTAGACTTTTATAACCTAGTAAAGGCAATTGAAATATGTCTTGTGCCCAACATTGTAATACCTAAGACATCTAATGTGCATGAGTTTATAAATGTAGTGGCACATAGTATCCCATTATGCATCTATGGGTATATTGCAACAAAATGGATGAGGTAGTTCATAACAAGAAGCTTATAATCTACTTTTTTCTATAAGAGTTTAAGTGGTACAGTGCTAAGTTGATACATACATCAAGATAATACCAAGATCAAGAGGTAGAGGGATTTGATGAATGCCTTTTATAAAGTAGTATAAGTTTAATATAGATGTGGCTCCAAACTACTTTAATTTGTAAAACATGAAAAAAAAAGCTTAAAAATCCATTAGAGAGTATGCCCAAAGATTTCGCAAAGTGGTTACACAGACCCATCCTCCACTAATTGAAAAGGAAAAGATAACACACTTCTAAATACATTTTAAGCTTCGTACTTTGAATATTTTGTAAGTGGTTTGACGTGGTATTTTATAGATATTGTTATTGTGGTCGATAAAATAGAGTAGGTAGTAAGGGTAGGACAAATCTCGGACCCTTCTGAAATTAAAAAAAAAAAGGGTTTGGAAGTAAAGAAAAGACAATAAGGTGCACCAGGTGGAAACCAATCACTTTTAAAATAAAGGTTATTGAAATAATCAATAAAGGTTCAACCAACAAGTTAATACCAATAACATCTATCTTTAACCATTCACTTAAACATCATCAAACACTATATCCATCACCAATCTAAACTCATCTTCATAATTTTTTTATTTACTAACCAAACAATTTCTTATAAAATCAATCATTGTTTAACTAATCAACATTAGACAACCAAGTTCACCTAAACAGCCTAATGAAAAAGGCATTACCACCTTTTTTTTATACCTATAAGATAAATGTTCAAAAATCTCATTGGCATTGGATAAATTGCTATTACCCCACACCACCTTACCCTTATTATTGCAAATGTAAAACCCGAAAAAAAATATATAAAGAGGAATTGGATACATTTTTTAAAAGTAAAAGAAATTAAATGAAAAGAAGGTATTAAATAGTCAAAAAGAAAGATTAAGAAGAGACTAGATTTCAAATAAGAAACAAGTGGGGTCAAAGTGAAAATACATGAAATTGTAACAATAGATAGCCCTATTTTTTTCTTAAAGGTGGCCGACAACTTTGGAAAGAAAGAAAAGAGTGAAGGTTTTCTTGAAACTTCTTCAAATTTTCTTATAATTCCTTAGAAAATTACATGAAAAGGGTTGGCTTATGATGATTAATAGAGGTCAAAGTAATTGAGTAGTTTAAGAGAGTTATATGAGTTTAAGAGTGAGAACAATGGTTAAAAAGGGAATGAAGAAAGAGAAGGATAAATGATTGATTTCTATCTTACATTTCTTTTGGATCTTTGTCATTTCAATGTAAGCATTGCTTATTTGTGCTTAATTTTGATAATTCCATGAATGAGAGCTTGAATGATGTTATGTATAATTATGGAATTTTAAACTTGAGAAATTTATTGATTTAAATTGTAATGTTGTTAAAATCTTGTTTATAAGCATAAAAAAATTATTGGGTCAAGTGTTAATTGAATGCGTTGATGATGAAAACATGATATTTTCTCTAGGGCTTTTGGCTAAAGAGTGAATGAGAGGGATGAGTTGAATTAATTTAAATTGATGTTAAAGCATGTTCAAATGTATGAAATGGGAGTGGGTGATGAGTAAAAAACAGAGAGGATTTTCGACATAGGGATAAAGAAAGAAAGAAGAATTGGTAGTTATGGTTAATTCCTACAAGTAAATAAAATTTTGAATTAATTGAGAATATTTGAATATAACTTGAATTGGTGAAAAGATTTGATTGTTTGACAAGAATATAAGAATTGTGACTTCTTTAAGTATAAGATGTGGATTGAATGAAAATTTAAAATGAAACTCTTATGATGAGAATATTAAGTTTAATTTAATTATGATAATATAGGAGAGGTTGTAGTAGCGACATAACATTCAAATCTAGTTATATGACAATAGACTCTAGATGGGTGTTTAACACCTTTATAGTTAAAGAATTTACTATAAGTTAATATGGAATGCAATTTTCTTTAAATGCAAGATTTAGTTGTAATAATTAAAAATGTGAATATGAAAATGTGTAATTGAGTTATGAAACCAATGTATTGACTTCTGAATAGGAATGCCAGAATGATTGGCAACCATAAGAATTATCTAGATTGATTGGTATCCAGTTAGGATTACCGGATTGAATGACTTTCGAGTTGGAATGCTAGAATGATTAGCAACCATGAGGGTTAGCCGAATTATTTAGTATCCAGTTGAGATTACTGGATTGAATGGCTTTCGAATGGGAATGTTGAAAGGATTGGCAACCATGAGGATTAGTTGGATTGTTTGGTATCCAACTGAGATTATCGAATTTAATGGCTTCCAAATAGAAATGATAAAGTGATAGATCATTGAGGGTCTTATGGGATTTTTATTCAATCAATAAGAATAGGATTGAAGTTGAAGGAAAGTTACATAAAATAATGTAGTTCATGGGGAGTTTTAAAGTAATTTATAATAATAAAGATTTTTGGTAATGAAATATTGATCTTTATTTCAGGTTCTTTACTGGATCGCTATGAGGCATTTTCAGTCATTATTCTTTTATTGTAGTTGAAAGGTGGGAATTTCTTCTAATTATGTGCAGTCAAGCTTTTGTATTGTAAACTCTTGTATACATTTTGTGTTATGTAGCTAAAATATGTAAGTTTCAAATATTACATTAGTAATGGTATGTAAAGAAGAAACTCACTTTGAATGTTATATATATAATTTTCAATTAGTTCAATGCATCTCATTTATTAATTTATGCTATTTGTATTTGTTGTTAACATGAAATCAATGAAAAATGAGAGATGATATAAGGATAGGTGAATGAATGAGTTAGGGCTTATTCAAGTTGAGTATTGGTCCAAAATGATTTGATC
>Ga0325411_1007249_pt1 | contig 12102 bp, 7 predicted proteins | sample PopdelMetagenome_13_FD_206181 | JGI IMG/M metagenome (GOLD analysis project Ga0325411, IMG submission 206181) | Populus deltoides microbial communities from Bellville, Georgia, United States - Xylem-PdIQD-R4 | ecosystem: Host-associated > Plants > Phyllosphere > Stem > Wood/Secondary xylem... | reverse complement strand
AAACAGATTTGGAACTCACCCTGTATTCGCCCATTCTCCAACCCAGCCAAATCCATGATGAGCTCTGGTTAAGTGCATGCAAAAAATGTTAACACAAGGATAAATAATTGCAAACAAGCCAACAAGAGAAGAAACATTGTGACTATTAAAATCTCTAAATAACTTTTAGCTCCTGCTTTAAAACTGTTCACAAGGACCATACAGTTAGGGTGCTTTGATGAGCGGATGGGATGAGAATGGATAAGAAAAGGTACAACACGGGAGGAGGTGGGACAGAAGTTTGGGTATGGTACAAGACAAAAGCTGCTTTTCATCCTGTCCCATGTGCACATCAAACTCCAATACAAGTAAAGTTATCCTGCAATGTCTTGTCCAGTCCCATGTACAAAAAACTATCTAACTTCACCTAAAGTAATAATTTGTCAGATTGTTGTTGCTATTAGTGCTTGTGGTTAACATAATTTGTGAACTTGAATGAAATTGAGCAGATGATAAGATGAGGTATCATGGGGTACAGACTAGCCGAGGTAAAGAAATCTAGACTGGGGGCTGGAATCTTACTTGTTTGTGTTGGTAGCAATAGGAACAAGCCAATGCAAAGTTTTCTCCATTTCAGCTTTGATTTGTGAAACTGTAAGCTGCAAGAACAGCATTTGAAAAACTAATTATAAACAATGCATTGACAAGAAAATGACTAGAAGTGTATTTTTAAGAGGATTCTTCAACTAGCAGCCCATTGAAAACAAACAAAGATATCATATCAATGAACAAGTCAGCCCCATGACAAGATCAAATGATACCTCTTCCTTAACTTGAAATGACAGTAATTTTGAGCGCAAAGCAGATTTTATATTTGGTGGCAATCCCTGGTACAAAGCATCCCTTGTATTTGGAGGCACAGAGCTTGATCGGGACACCTGGTCACATTCAGGTATTAGATCAGAAAACCTCAGAAGCTGTGGTTTGAGATACAGAAACAAAATCCTTAATAGGAAAGATAAAAGGATATCAAATCTGGGTGAAATCATAAACTCACAAGAGTATCAATTTGGGTGATAATATTTGCATAATGCAATGCAAGACCAGCAGGCCCCAACTTTTTATGGTTCAAAGAACTTTTTACTGGTCTATCGCCATCTGCAAGTGAAAACATCAGTTAACAAACCCAGCAAATAGCGAGATAAATTTCATACTATTTCATTGTTCCAAGCAAGGAAACATAGAGAAGTGGGGGTGTGTGCGTGAGTGTCATGCATTAAACATTTTCATTAACAAGAAATTTAAAACTCAGTTTGGATTGCTCACCAGCACTACCAAAGGCTTCATGAATCTCCAAATGCAAGAAATGGACAATATCTACCAATTTCTCCATCACCTACACAAACATGTTAGATTTATGTTGCAATATCACTATGAATAGTTTCAATAAAAAAAAAAAGGATTTATTGTGTGGCTATCACTTGACAGATGTGGAATATGCATAGTCCATCCAACATTAGGAGTGCATCACTGCATCATTGTGGTAGGATCAGAAAACACAATGATCAATGACGGTTCATAAATATAAGAACCACCAGAATAAGAGCATATTTCTGTCCAATGACCCTGTAGAACAAGGCACCTAAATGCCTTACTACCTCATACCTCTTCCAAAATCTTCGACCAGAGTGATTTCTTCTTCAAACTTTTCACATGCTTCCTTTGACTCTTTAACTCGGCCCTTAAAATTGAAAGACTATCCCCTACAAGTGAAGTAGACACAGAGAAAAAAAATTTACTTGCAGATGTTAATATTGATCAAGATGAGGAAAACATGGAATAGAAGCAAACATCTCTCAGATAGTCTAGCATATTTAGGACAGGATCTCAGATTCTCAGCAGTAAGTATTTGGCGGTATTGAAAATTATAAGTTCAAGTTTTTGAAGGCTAGGCTCGGGGCAGCCCATGGAAAGGAATTAGAGATTACATGCAAACTAAACCCCAGCCATTAAAAATGAAAATTTGAGTTTGGAGGCTCCAGATCAAGTCAAAGTGCAAAGATCACATAAAAGTTAGGTGGGCACTGTTAACTGCTCATGAATCACATCACTTGATTGCAACATGATGCATATAAAACAGATGCAGTCTACCATATATCAATGTCATTCTGTGCACAAACAAGTCCAAAATGGACCATGAATAATTTTTCAAAAAAAGGGTCCACACATTCAAACCAGTCCCTTGCTATGAATTTAAGGATAATCTTTCAAGATAATGGAATTTGTCACACCAATACTATGTAGTTTAAATATATTTCAGCATCAACCAAGGAAGTACTGCACAGCATAAAGATTAGCAGATTTCAAATAGAACACCAAACTATGTTACTATGGTTTTGGGTTTTATTAGTTTCTGAGTAAAATACTTCTCCTGTTCCCATGTTTTTTGGCTTAACCAGCCCGGGAGGAAAGAGGAGCAAGATCAAGCATAGAATACTTGAACTCCTTTCCCTAAAATATTTTCCAGATCAATAGTATGGACCAATCAAACAAGAAACACAAGCAAAATGAAACTTAAACTGCAATTCACCTCTTTGAGCAACATTTGTTTTGTCATCTTCCTGAAGCTTACGGCGGTAATCTTGTTCAAATCTGTCCAAGGCATGCATTTCATGATACAGTTCCTACAACCCAAAGGAAATATTTCTTCTTTGAGGAAATCCAAAGGATAACATTGAGAGAATACTAAGCATGAAATTGTCAGGATGGATGTGACAACAGGCTGATATTAAACTATGTGGCATAACATTTTCAACAATGCTGAATAAAAATGGATGGACCACAGCTCATGCAAAATTAAAAAAAGGAAACATATTAATGAGAAAAAAATAAATAGAATAAAACCAAATAAAGCATTAGCAGCACATAAAGCAGACTCTAGATGCCCATTTATGACTTCAGTACAGTCATCAGTACAACATATCTGGATCATTGATACAATCAACTTAGTCATGTTCTAGTCATAGCATTTGAAAAGAGATTGTATTTTGGTCTGAAATGTATGTCATTAGGTGAGCAAGGGGAAGAATTCTAAGATTAAGTTTATGACATTCTTCATTTGTCATGAGCATTTTGCTCAATGGCCATGGTAAGAGTGAAGAATTTGTTTGTCTATGAATCATAGCAGAAGAAAATAAAACAAGTACATAAATTTTATTTGAAGTCCAACATCCTGGAATGTAGGAGTTTCCTTCTTGGTGTTTCTCTTCCTCCCACATTAAAGTCAATGCCAAAAGGAAAGGGAAAAACGCAATTGAGCTGAAAAATCACACTCCCTTTCAAATTAGAATTTATCAAGACTTTTTTTTTTTTTTTGCAGATAAAAATTTCCACAGAACAAAGAAAAAAAGAACATTGTTAAATGCTTTTCAAATCACCACGCCTAGATATGCAATGTATGATGCAACTTGGGGGTAGTTATATACTACAGTATTGTTAAATACTCACTGCTGTATACTGAACCAAATTCATCAATTGATGCATAACTGTCTCAGCTTCGTCCTTCAATTGCATTTCAGGTGTCAATTCAGAACCCAACCTAAAAATCACATGGAATGATGTAAGAAAATTTGAGAAGCTTACTTCAGATATTCTGAAGGACAATCAACAACAAAATTACTTTTCAAGATATCGGTCCAAGTTGTGCCACTGAGGATCTTTACAACGATTTCCAAAACGCACCACTTCTCCGGAAAAAACTTTCAGTTCTTCTCTGTCACAATTGTATAGTGAATTGATTAATATTTTCTGTACATGTTTCCTAGACATTGCTGTAAGATCACTGTAATAAAATGGATGAAAAATTGTTTTCGAATTAAAATCACAATTTATGCAATATTAACCTCTTATCAGTTGCTGCTAGCCTCAAGAGTTCATCCATGTCTCTTGATATTAAATTTTGCACCCCCTCTGAGGGAAGCACAACCTCTTTTAAATGTCTAATGTTCTCTTTTGAAAGAGATTGCATTAGATTGGCGCCCTTAACAACTGTGTTTGCAACTTCAAAAGCCAAAATTGAAATCTTATTCCCTTTTGTTGTCACTCCAGAGGTAAAACCACCACTGGTAAGATTTAAATTGGTCATGCTACTACCGAGTGTGTCCAATACATCATATGCCTTTCCAAGCCCAACAGTACCAGCTCTTCCCAACAGTGAGCTCACTTCTGAGACCTGCAACACCGAAATAACCAGCTTTCTTATTGAGGAAAATCCTTATTCACACATCCTCAAAGCAACTTCAACATCTATATCTATTATCAATGTGTGTGCATGAAAGAAGATCCTATATCAATGCATTGCATTGTGGACACAAGAATTCACTCCATGTGCATTGCCAAGTATATAATCATTCCATGCATGGATCTGATAATTATATTATAGGATGCAATGTATTTGGAGATGGAGGATTATTAAGCATTTGATTATAAATGACAAAAAAAGTAATCTATTAGAACAAGAAAATTCAACCAACTCTACTTACAAATGGCACAAATAGACTCTTGCAATAAAATAAATTGGCTTTACATTAGATGCACATCAAAAGTTTTGTTTTTTAAGGAATGATTTTTCAATGTTAAGAATGTATCATATCATTCGTGAAAATTAAATATTTTAGTTGGCATACTCCATTTGGTTAATAGGACCATGATTTCTTTTCTTTTCTTTTCTTTTCTTTTGGTTTTTTTTTTATTATTATTATTTCTTTGTACTCCAAAATGGCTTCAATGCATCCTGACTTTCACCTTCTTTTTTCACCTTTCAGAAGTATCAAACCACACACATGCTTTATTTTTATTTATTTTTTTAACATTCATTTTTTTATCTCCTCTATGTTTATATAAGAGTGAAATGTTGAAACCATAACTATATGGAAACTTTTACTAAATTATCATTTTATTTACTAGCGTGAAAATATGTGGAAGGTTGTTATGTTATTCAATTAATCAAATAAGCAAAGATTTAATAATTGTTACTTACTATGTATAGATAGATGTTACCTGTCAAGGTAACAAATATTTTCAATTAAAATTTAAAATATTCACAGTTGTGCTTTACAGAATATTACACATCATAATATGGTAGAAATAATGTCTTCATTATTAACAGGAATGATCCACATCGAAGTTAAGAGGCATTTCATGATGTAGCATTTGTCTTGATTATTCAATCAAAACCAAGAAATATATGTGAAGAATCACTTTTGATAATTTTCACCACAATCCAAAAATGTACCGAGCAAATGCATGGGTAACCAAATAGAGCAAAATAAATTGCAAGCAACTACATGAAATGTGCACTTGCCTAACTAAAAAATCTAGTCTAGAGCACTAATAAGTCTTTTAGATGACATCAGCAAATCACTTTTTCTTTCTTCTCTTCCATTCTGTATCCTCCACCTCCTACTTGAGTTATTTAAACATGTCCAAGTTTAGTTGTGTGTACACAAAGTTCTCCAATCCAAGAAAACCTAAATGTCCAAATAATCACAATAATGTGATATAGAGGCAGTCAACTAATCAATTAAAAAACATGTCCTCTCCAACTTAAGAATGAATTGATGAAAACTTGAAATATTTAATAAAACTACAGATGATGAAGATGTCACTCCTTTTTTTCTTTAATTCTTGATCGAATAGACTTTAAGAACACAGCAAAGAAAACAGACTTTATGTGAGAATTGCATTTTTAAAAAAAAAAGCATGTAAGGGGAAAGAAAAGAACATTAGTGTTTAAGCAGACAGAATTGGATAACTAGAACTAGAGAAGTGAGATAAGAGACTCGATAATAAACTAGACATGATCCCAATAAGTATGTGTGCCACTAACAATTCATCTCCTCCTTCAAGCTCCAGATAGAAGCGATATTATAATCCTCTGAATACTACTACTTCAGTGCTTAAAATTCCTCTCCAACTGCTCCACGAATCTGGCAGCATATTAGGAAGTTTTGCCACTATAAGAGAACAAAAATACATGCAAGTCAATACATGGAATCTTGCCTTCGAATCAATGAGGCAAAGGATAGTCCATTATTCCATCTCTCTTGCACAAATGAAACCAGCTAAGAATCAATTTCTTCCACTTCCACTTGCACTTTGTCACAATTCTCTCGAGAAATATGCACTATTCTATAAGAATGCTCTATTCAGTCACCTCATACCTTGGAAACTTCTCATTATGATGCTTCTTCCTAGTAGATCTCTAACACACTATATCCACCCTCAACACATGGAGACAATTAAAAGCTCCTTTGCCGACTCCAATTTCACATGTCAAGAAAAATTGAACTCTCATCGCAGTAAAGAAAAGGGATTATAGGTTACAACAACTCGTTAAAATTTTAGCCCTAAACAGAACACATTGATATAGACAAAGGATCCAAATAGCCAAAACTACTAATTTGAGGCAAAGCATTGGTATTCACCCATCCCTGACAAAATATAATAGTTTCTACCACGTGCTCCATTGTAATACACCAAAAAACGATCCTGCCTTTAAAGGCTCCACCAGCATGATGCACCAAGGTCAAATAGAAGCTACTGTCCTTTTCCTTAAAAATGGCATGTTTAGCAAACTTATTTTACCCACTCCTGATGCTTCTACAGAATTGAAACCCAACATTATTTCCAAAGCAGGGGACCCAACCCTGCCTGTCTCCTGGCTCAACACTGCATAGCTATCAACGACTTTCAATTGCTTTCCCTGCGCAACAATTTTGGTAAGGCTCCGTCAAAAATGTGCAACCTTCTCAAACCCTACCAATCAGCTTGAGTCAAGAGATGTACCCTTTTCCCCAAGTTACAATTGATCATCCATGACATTCCATTCTGCGCAAATCCACTCCACAATCTCTCAAGTCCTTTTCGTAGACAAAGTTGGTAAACAGAGAGTACTCTTAATCAAATAGCAATGCCCTTCCACCCTTTAACACCCCCCCCCCAAATGAGCAATGAAATTTTGATTACTGCCCAGCCTTTCCTTTTCTTTGCATGAAGGAATCCCATGCGACCTCCTCAAGGGAGGAACACAGGTTCTCAGATAAAGATGCAAGATATGATCTTACTTGATATCCAAAGTAGAAGATAAGGGAGGACCACGGGTTCTCAAATAAAGATGCAAAATATGATCTTACTTGATATCCGAAGTAGAAGATAATATCTTCATTATGAAACTTAAAACTCATCCAGTGGAAGAACGCACTCTTCCTTAAATTAACCCTATATCATACAAATGCCCCAAAGCTAGGAAACATCATCACATATATCAACTTAGCAGTGCAATTGTTCACGAATAATAAATGTGAAATCAGCATAACTTCAGACTTAAGTCTTAACCCTGTGACAGGTTCCCCCCTATATCTGAAACATTCTACATGATTTTTTCATCAACAAAAAGAAAAATAAAAAAGAGGCAGCAGATCCCCTTGACTCAAGCCTCTCAGCTAATAAAGAAGCCATACATAAATCAACTAGAAATTTTACTCTTCAAAGGTAAAACAGAAGATGCAAAATAATACAGATAGATGAGACCTGTGTAAAATATATATGCTAGAGAAAAAGGCTTTAGACTTCAATCTTTGTCTCTCACAGCCAATAATCACAAATTAATACTCTTTCTAAAAACATCAAAACAATGTCCAAAACTCCAATGGGATTTAAATTTCTAAACTAATCATGATAAAGGAGATTAATGGTCACGGATAAAAGTGAAATGCTTGTTCAATTTGCTGCCAGACCATTGCGTTCAAAATTTGAGACCAGAAGTAGTTATGAGAATCGACAGACAATTTTCAGAATTTCATGAATACTAGTTTTACATATTATGTGATGTGGTTGTAGCTTTCATTTATCTTTATTCTAATGAATCCAATCTTCAGAGACATGGCAATGGCCTCATTTCAGCAGTATAATCTGCTCTCCAAATGTCATAGGTAACAAGTTTAACTTCCAGGAACGCATGTCAAGTATACACTTTATATTGCGACTTTAATTACGTTCTACAATCAAAGTTTCAGCTGAAAATATAACATAGGAAACAGCAAGCTGAAGAGAAGGAATTGACAATAATTAGACAAGAAGTAAACAACACACAAATTAGGCTAACCTTTGCAACAGCTACTGGCGTGGACTTGGTTGATCTGGATTTATTGGAAAGAGCCCTTGACAAGCGAGGAATCCCATCATCGATGTCATCTGGATTCATCCCATATTGAACCACATCCACCTCCGGAAATGAAAAGGGTTCTCTTAGCTGCTTATTAGCCACGTTGTTCTCCCCAACTAGAGATGGATTTGTATTGCTATCTATTTTCAATTCACGAGTCTGAAAAACCAAACCAGACCCATGACTAAAATGACCATTCAACTGCAGAAAGCCTCCACTGGGAGCATTATCTACAGTCGAGCTCCTCGAGCAAAGCCCCCCCATTGTGATGATCGCCAAATTATTCAATTATCGTTCCAAAGTTCCATACAAAGGGTAAAAGCTTGTTGTTAACAAGAATTAGGAAAACCCTTTTATCAAATTACACTACGGAGGTCAAAAATGAAGTGATTGGTAGCAAATCATGAGCCCCCTTTATAAGTTCACCACAGAATTGATCTAAATGACTTTGAAGCTGAAAATGTAGTCCCTTGTTACATCAAAATCACCACAATACCAGTTACTATCACCGCTGAAGTTCCAATCCATCAACACCAACCCCACCAAAACTGTAAATCAAGAAAACAACACGCTCATGAAGTCCAACTTACAAATCCGGAAGAAAAAAAAAGCAACCTGATCAACATCAAATCAAAAGGGCTAATACTATCAAAATAAAAAAGAACAAAACAACCCAGTTCAAAAAAAATTATAAAAAAAAAGATTAGTAAAAACTCAAGAACACCAAAAAAAATGATGACACAGTCAAATTAACTTATGTACTGATGAAAACAAAAGCAACCCAAAACCACAATCAAGAAAAAGCATCAATCTTTACTCCAGAAGCACGCAGACCTAAAAAGATACATTAAATTTGCATCTAATTCAAAGCAAAACAGGAAGACAAACTTACCAGTTACATAGGTAGAGATCTGTGAGAGACAATATAGAAAAAAAATTATGACTTGTGCTTTGTTTCTTCAAGTAAATACAGATACAACAAGAAAGAGCCAAGGAGAAAGAAATGATGGTGAAATAAAGAGATCAGTAAGTCAAAGTGCATAAACAAAGGGTCCAAAGCCTGCTGTCTGCGGCTATGGAACTGTTGATAACCAAATCATAACAAAACTAAGACAACAACTAGCAAATAGCTGGGTAGAGAGAGGGACGGCATAGTCAAAACCCAAACTAGACTCCACTGGCTGCTAGCAAGCACACACTCATAAATAGTTTAACCATGGTTTTATTATTATCTTTTTTTATTTTTTCCAACACTCATTGCCCACTCTCCTTTTAGGCATGTTCTGCTCACACACTTCGGTTTTTTTTTTTTATGTTTTGATCTGGGTTTAGTAACAAGACTGAGGCAAAAATATTAAATAGCCTTAAGAAATATTTCTAGATTATTATAAAATCTCAAGAGCAATAAGAAAATATTTTTTTAAGGTGTTTTCACAAGTATAATTTTTAGAGGAATCATCACAGTTAAATTGTGTAATAATGTCTTTTTTTATTGGATTAATTATAGATATTTAGTTATTTGGGGTGGATGCTGAGTTTATAATATATTTCATTAAATTTCTTATTTTTTTTGACATATAATTTGGATTTTTTTTTGTTAAAATACATTGCAGATTAACTAGAATCTTAACTTATTTTTAGATTTCATGCTGTGATATTTAGTATAGTCCTATTGGTAAATTATTATTTTATTTATTTATTAATGTGAATATCCGGGTCAGCTTGCGCGTGCCTTGACTAATTCCACAGGCTATAAAGTTAATGACCATGTAAGCCGTTAATAGCTATCATATTAGTAACCACAAAGTTCAAACGTATTATTGGTAAATTATTAATAGCTAATGAAATAGATGTAAAGGCTAATTCTAGCTTAATTTGTTATAATTCTATACTTAATCAGGATTACGTTTGAATTGTATCTTGAAATAGAGTTTTTACGGTACATAAAAAAATCATATATTAGAAAAAATATTTTCCAATATGATTTTTCTATTAACTTTCATTTCACATATAATTATAATAGATTGTGAGAAAATTATGCATTTTCACATACCACTCTAGTATTGTATGTGTATGATAGCCATCAGTGATATTTGCTAGAATAGCCAAGAAAAAAATTAGAAATTAAAAGAAAAATGACTAAATTAAAAATATTAAATATGATAAATTAAAATTGAGAGTTAAATTGAAAATAAATAAAAACTTAATGAAAAGGTCAAGGATAAAAAATAAAAAATAAAAACTAAATTTGAAATATCAAAAACAAAAAGAATCAGCTTGTACTTTTTAGATAGAAAAGAGAAAAGAAAAAAATATATTGACTAGCAAAACTAATATCCATTAACATGCGTCGTATCAGAAGAAAAAAGAACATAATAGAGCATCCAACAACATGATGCAATGGCATTTTATGCTATCAGGAGACATTACACGCGCTGCTCCAAGTGCATGGATACCTCCTATGCTGCGGTATATACACAGCAACCAAAATATCTAAATTTATTATATGTTCCTTGTCTTTAATCCGGCTGGATAAGAATAGTTTGATGATTATATTCACTTTACAAATAACTATTAACTCGTCTATTTTCTTAATTAATTTTAAAAAATAAAATCTAAACTTAAAAAATTATTTAAAAAATTAAAATTAGGTCGAGTTATAGATCAAGTGAACCATAACCTGGATATTTACTTGATAAGTAATATTATTATCCCTAATTCTTAGCAATACTTATTGAATCAGATATTATTATTATTATTCGTAAAAAATATACATATGAATTAATATGTCTAGCAAAGCTAAAAGCTCCAAACCAGGAATATAATTGAGAAGAAAAGAATTATAACATGGAAGAAGAACGAAAAAGGTTCAATAAAGGGAGAAAAACAAAAACAAAAGTCGAGAGTGTATCCACGCGCCGTGGTGAGAGATTGGGCAATAACTTTCCCTTTAACAATGTAACCCCGTGAAGCACCTTCAAACGTTTTCACACCTCCTGATCAATCCCGTAACCGGCTGTGATCGATTTAACTAATTGACAAATAATCACACAATAAAATACTTAAATTGACAAAAAAAACAATTTAATAATGAGTTTTAATATTTTTATAATTTCTTTTAACTTACCTTTTGTTTTCATAACAATTTATTTTTTCCCCAAAATATCCTCCATTTCAATAAAAAAAAAAAGAAGGTAATTTGAAAACTCAAAAAAAAATTAATAGTCAACTTTGTTCAAGGGATTAATATACAATTTTTAGAACTAGTGGGACTAGTTTACAAAATCATAAAAAAGGACTAAAGTTTTATAATTTACACTTCTTTGACTACGCATTTCAAATCACTCAATCTAGGTTTTTTTAATGGATTTTTTGCAACAAAATTAAATTTATTTATCCAATTTACTTGAAGGTAGATCATGAAATTTAGCTCTAAGGAAGTTATAAATCTCAATTTGTTGATCTTGTCATTGTCACTTTGCAGGAGCTTGGTCATTTAAAGTGTTTGATATTATTACAATTATTATTTTTTAAAATATTTTTTAATTTAAAATATATCAAAATAATATATTTAAAAATAATTATTTTTAATTTTAGTATATTAAAATTATTTAAAAATATTTAAAAAATAATTTTTAATAAAAAAAATTAAATTTTTAAAAAACACGCAATTTATAAAGGGATTGATACAATTTTATGAGAACACCTGTTTTGTATGAAATCATATAATAATTTAAAGGGTATTTGTTTACACGGCAGCTTTAAAGTAAACCATACAAACATGTTTGGTAATGTTAAAATTTAATTTATTGATTGTGTGGGACCCATATAATTTATGTTAAAACCACATGTTTGCCAAAAGCAGCTGAGAGCTGCTTCTCCCCTTCTCCTGCATCTTG
>Ga0325411_1007248_pt1 | contig 12103 bp, 11 predicted proteins | sample PopdelMetagenome_13_FD_206181 | JGI IMG/M metagenome (GOLD analysis project Ga0325411, IMG submission 206181) | Populus deltoides microbial communities from Bellville, Georgia, United States - Xylem-PdIQD-R4 | ecosystem: Host-associated > Plants > Phyllosphere > Stem > Wood/Secondary xylem... | reverse complement strand
TTCTCTTTACGTACCACCATTCCATTTTGTGCATCTCAAAGAGCAATCTGCTACTATCTGAGTTTTCAACGGAAATGTTCGCCATTCCGTTCAATTCGTTGTTTTGTTATTTTTTAAATTTATTTTATTTCAAATTAAATTTATTTTAATGAATTTAGATTATTTTAATATACTAAAATCAAAAATAAATTTAAAAAATAAAAAATATTATTTATAATTTTTTAAAAAAATACTTTAAAACATTATATTTAGGGGCGGAATAAGAAAAAAAAATTATTTTAAAAAGATTAAAATTTTTATTTTACATAAGAGAGGGGCTGGAAAAAATATTTTCTTGCAAGGATCTGGTTCCTGTTAGCGCTCCGCCACTTATTATATCTATTACCCATAGATATTGATATTTTAAAAAATATAATACATGACACACATATGTATGTATGTATGTATGTATGTATGTATGTGGGGGTTAGGATCCTCTATATATGTCAAAAGATTCCATCCATATAATAAATAAATATTTAAATAATTTTCTTAGGATCGAAATAGAGAAAAGATTGTTCCTGAGGCACCAAAACCGGTAAGGTGCCTTAGAAATTGGCACTAGGTGTTATGCTTCTTTGGTATCCTTTTCTTTTGTCTCCTTTTTTTTTTTTTCTCTTTAGTGAGAAAGAAGACACCTAATAAAAAAACCGAGCCTTTTCTCCTTGCTAAAAATGATAACTTTGAAGTCATCAGCCACAAATGTTGATTCCATTGTCACTCTCTATGATGAACTTTACAAATCCTAAGAATAGGAAGAATCATGGATGTTAGCTTTGCATGGAATTAATGTACATGATAACATCAACAAATTTTTTTAAAAAATTTTAAGAAATCAAAGACTAGATAATAACTCAATATCTTTAAGCTTAGGTATATATAGGTTTGATAATCTGTTAGATCCATCATTTATTTACTCAGTTAAGCGCTGAGCCCATGTCTATAATTTTTTTTTTGATAAAATCAGAGATATTTTTCTTTCTGATAAAAAAATGTTAGAATATGATCAAGAAAAGGTGAAGATGAATTATAAAGATCCATTGGATCTTTAGAAGAGAGGGTTTTAAATCTTTATTTTCTACTATATATTTATTTTTAGAGTTTCTCTAAAATATCATTGTCTTTTTTCAAAAAAAAATTTACTTAAACATCAAAGAGTTCTCAAATTTATCAAAGAGAACTTTTTGCAGATACTAGAAACTAGTTATATTGGCTAGAAATAATGGATTAGATTTTCAAAACCAATAAATTAACTGATTATCCAACACTTAAGAGCTTTATTCTCAAACTATTTTGATTTTTTTTTTGTAACTATAAACATTACTGTGTTAATTGATGAATTATCTCTATATAACATGAAATAGGATACCAAGTTGATGTTTATAGAAGAGGCATTTTATTGCAATAGGGCATGCAATTTTCCTTCCGGGGATGGGAAAGGATTGTTTATTCAAAGGGAAATTTCCCTATAGCTTTCACCTAGCACTTATTCGTGCATTTGAGCCTTTGTACAAAGATGCATCATTTCTATTTCCCTTTTACCAAATATAGTGTAAAAGGGCAAGCCAATCCGAAGTGAAAGCCAAGCTCTCAAAGTTTCATTTCTCCAACCAAACCCACATGAAAATTGAGAGAAAAAAAAAGCAAAACAACATCAATTTAGGTACATGATTTGGATAATGAAAGGCCCAAATGGGAGATTCCTCTATTTTCGTTCTTGAGACTGGCTATCTTGTCTAGGGTCTCCATCATGTAAGAGCCTTGACAAGGAGTGTGCATAATATGTGCACCCATTGGTGAGACATCTAGGTTGGTGGCACGATAAATCCAAGTGGGAAAAACCATAAGAAAAAAACAGATTGGTCAGCATGTTTGGGAGAAAAAGAAAGCCGGAAAAACAAAAGGAGCTTAGAACAGGAAAAAGGAAAAAAAGAAGATGAGAAAAAGAACGAAAGCGATATGAGAGAAAGAGGAAAAGATGAAAAAAAAAAAAAAACACACACACATACACACACAGAGACACAGCAAATCCTCTCTCTTTCACCCCCTCCCCCTAGTGATGGCGTGGTTTGCTTTTGCTTTTTCTCTCGACAGGAATCTTTGAAAATCGAGAGGCATCCTACGAGAACAAGAACAGAGGGAAAATTAAAAGAAAAAAGAAAAAGAATTAGCATTTGGGCACCTCCAAATCCTCAGTAGCTTCTCTTTGATGTGCAGGAGGTGATATGGCTGCAAGTTTAGGATTTATTTCCTCGCAGGTTCGAGATTTGTTCAAAAACCTTAAACACATGATCAACCATGTACTGAGATATTCATGGCTATTAGTCCTTGGTCTGATCCAGGATAAAGTTTTTAATGGCAGCTTTCGATTCAAATTTGTCAGTGTTTATTGATTTTTTAAAAAAAGTTTATAAAATAAGATTTTATGTGGGATTGTCGCTCGACATCTTCATTATTGAATTTAAGTTTCATAATTCAATTTTACTATTAAGAAGATAGTATTTCTTCACTGTTTTTAAGACAATATAAAACTAAAAATAACAGAGATGAAGATCACTTGGCATGTATTATTTAATGTTCTGATTTAAATTTTTATATTTTATTTTAAAATTATTTTATAGATAAATTTATCTTATATTTATGTCTCTTCAATTACACATGTTTATGTTTCTTTTTTATCTATTTTTTTTTTGTTTTAGAACATTAACTAAACACAGCCAAACTTTCTAAGTTTTTTTTTCTTTTCAAATTATTATTTGTTAGTATATTAAACAAATTAAGCTTGCACAACCATTGTTTGACCTAAAACATGTAGCATTTTGCTTTCTAGAAATAATAAGTTCGATTCTTATAAATCTAAAGGCCACTGGAGATTTACATGGTCGTAAATTTTAGGATCCGTGAAATTAATTGAGGTACACAGAAACTAGCTTGGAAATTCATATTAATAAAAAAAATTTAGCACTTCATGCTCATAAATCCCTTTTTTTCATCTATTATGTTACAATTGACATAAATAAGTCAAATTCAACCATAAAACTTGACAATCTTGACATTAACAAGGTTGTATTGTCTAAACACATATAATATGAATAATTAATTGTCCTAAAGCTCCAAAACGATAATGAACTAAAAGGATTAGCTCATGCAAATCTTGTATTAATCCTGGACATAGACATGTAAAGGGATATTCTAAACTTGTCTAATGAAAGCTTACTTGAGATTTAAATTTAATGTGTATTTGATATTGTGATATTATAATATATGATATTTTTAAAAGTATTTTTTTGATTGAAAGCATATTAAAATATTTTTTATTTTAGTATTAACATATCTAAATTATTAAAAATACTAAAAAAAATAATTTTATATTTTTTCAAATTAAATATATATTTTAAAAATATTTAAATAAAGTCCCGAAGATAAAATCAGGAAGCATAACATAATCATATTCAATTGTAAAAAAGAAAAGAAGAAAAAGAACGGACATCTAGGCAGAGTGACTTTAAATTAAGGATTTAATAGTCCCAAAATAGTCCTTTCACATGCGAGTGCCCCTAGACTAGAGAATTAAGCCCCAAGAAAAAAAAGACCGTCTAAGTGGGCCATTCTAAATTCTACGCGGAGATTTTCTTTTCTTTTTCTTTTTTCTTAGCTTTTCTTTAATTTTCCCGTTGGTTCCATCATTTTTACTCTCACTTTCTCTTCACTTTCTCTCTCTCTCTCTCCCTCCCTCTCTCACTGTCCGTAGGAACCAAACAGTTCTCTCTCAGAAAATCTGTCTCTCTCTTCTTCTTTTTTTTCCCTTTGCTCTCGCTCACTCTTTCCTTCTTTCGTTCACTCTAATATGAGAAGAGGGTGCATTACACACCACTACCGGTTATGAATCCCACCACTGAACCACCTCAACCACCGCAACCCCACCGTCCTTCAACTTCTTGTGACCGTCATCCAGAAGAACATTTCACTGGTTTTTGCCCTTCATGCCTCTGCGAGCGTCTTGCCGTGCTCGATCCCAACACCTCCTCCGCCGCTTCTTCTTCCTCTTCCCGCAAACCCACTGCCACCGCCGCCCTTAAAGCCATCTTCAAGCCTGCTCAACCGTCGAGCTCCAATAATAATAATAACAGCAGCAAGTCTTCTTTTTTTCCCGAGCTCCGCCGTACTAAATCCTTTTCTGCCTCTAAAAACGAAGGGTTTTCTGGGGTTTTTGAGCCTCAAAGAAAATCTTGTGACGTTCGAGTGAGAAATACTCTTTGGTCTCTCTTTAATCAAGACAGCGAGAGAAACCCATCTGTTAAAAAAGAGCCCTATAAAGGAGGACCTGAAATTGAGGCTGTAGAGCCCAGAATTTCTTGTTCTAGTGTTCGAGGTCCGGTTTTTGAGTCTAAGGAAGAGGAAGAAATCGAGAACGAAACCGACACTGAAAATGAGAATGTGAATGCCAATGTCAATGCCAATATTGGTGGAGATGTCTTGGCTAATGGGGTCTTAGAAGAGTCTAATTTGACAGCGAGAAATTCGAATGCAAACCCAATTGATGAGATTATAGAGGAAGAGGAAGAGGAAGGGGAAGAGGAAGACGACTTCGAAGACGACGAAGAAGGGATTGTTATAGAGCCAGAGCCAGTTCAAGAAGCAGTTTTGGAGGAGCTTAAGACCATGAAGGACCATATAGATCTTGATTCGCAGTCTAAAAAGACTTCAGGGAGGGATTTTAAAGAGATTGCTGGTAGTTTCTGGTCTGCTGCTTCGGTTTTTAGCAAGAAATTGCAGAAATGGAGGCAAAAGCAGAAGCTTAAGAAGCAGAGAAATGTCGGTCCTGGTTCGGCTACATTGCCTGTAGAGAAGCCAATTGGGAGGCAGTATAGGGAGACTCAGTCAGAAATTGCTGATTATGGGTTTGGTAGAAGGTCTTGTGACACGGATCCGAGGTTCTCTCTTGATGCTGGGAGGATTTCTTTTGATGATCCTAGGTATTCTTTCGATGAGCCTCGTGCTTCTTGGGATGGATATCTGATTGGAAGGACATTCCCAAGAATGCCTACAATGGTTTCTGTTGTTGAGGATGCTCCTGTTAATGTTGTTTTAAGGTCTGATACTCAAATCCCAGTTGAGGAACCACCACGAATATCTATGAATTCCATCAATGAAGACGAGGCTGTCCCTGGTGGGTCTGCTCAAACTAGGGATTATTATTCTGATTCTTCCTCGAGGAGGAGGAAGAGTCTTGACAGGTCTAATTCTATTAGGAAGACTGCTGCAGCTGTGGTAGCGGAGATTGATGAGCTGAAGGCTGTTTCCAATGCCAAGGTGACACCAGCTACTGCGGATTATATCCATGGACCTAAGTTGGTGGTTCCTGATAGGGATTTTAGGGATTCAAACTCGAATTCTTTGAGAGATGATTGTTCTGAGACTTTTGACATGGGGTTTAGAGACAGTGCATCTTTGGTGGGGGGGAATGGTGAAAGGAAAGGGGCTAAGAAGCCGCGGAGATGGAGCAAGGCATGGAATATTTGGGGGTTTATACACCGGAGAAGTGTTAACAAAGACGATGATGATGATAGGTATAGCAGAGCAAATGGGGTTGAGAGGTCTTTTTCAGAGTCTTGGCCAGAATTGAGAGGGGAACGTAATGGAGATGTTAGAGGGGGGTTTAACCCGAAGATTTTGAGGAGCAACAGCAGTGTTAGTTGGAGGAATTCTCATAATTTTGGGGGTGGTGGATCTTTTAGCAGTGCAAGGAAGAGCAGTGTTGAGACTAATGGTAATGGGAGAAAGAAAAGGGATGAGTTTGTGTTGGAGAGGAACAGGAGTGCAAGGTATTCACCAAATAACATGGAAAATGGACTCCTAAGGTTCTACTTGACTCCGCTGAGGAACAGTCGTCGAAATGGGTGGGGGAAGAGTAAGTCCAGTCAAGCACAATCCATTGCAAGGAGCGTGTTGCGATTATACTGAATTGGCAAGTCCATAAGGTGTTTCTTCGGTTTAATGTTGTTAATTTTGATGCATTTGTTGTGTAAGCACACATGCCTAATGTATTCTTCATCAGTTGGTTGGATAAAAACACCCCTAAATTTGTTGCCTTTACTGTGAGTTGCATTGCTTCTTCTCAATTTTTCTAATAACAAGAAATTTTTAGTGTTCTTTTCTCAGTGTTTCCAGTCATAACTCTTGTTGATTGCTGAATTGGTTTTCTCGGCCCTCATTTTGTTTATGCCAGTTTGTCTTTTTACCAAAACTGGCCAGGACATGGAGAATATGTGCGCCTATTCGTGCGGATGTGCGTGCCCTTGAATTTAATTGGGTTTTCCTTTTTCATCTTTGTCCGACATAGCAAAGATTTTGCTGATGGACTGTGCGAAGGCTGCAAGGCTGTTTCAGACATCTTCAAATTTTTGGCATATTACATATTCTGAAGGACAAAAATCTCATTGGTGTGGGCTCATGCACTCTTGCTTTTGTCATTGGTTCCAAATCCATGTGCTGCCAATTCATTCAATATTGACAGATCAGGCAACTTTTTGTAATTTGAGTAATGTTTCTCTGAGTTCATTGTTTTGATCCTGGAGCTTCAATGGTCCTCTGTGCTGGCAATACATTTGCATAAATGGATATAAGATTGTCAACATTTATTTCGACTTTTGTTCTTTTCCTAAGTTTCCTCATGTTTTAAGTCCATTCATTTTGTGCTAAAAATCATATCCAGCTCAACTAACATGATCATCTTTTAAATCCTGTATATATTGTTAAATGATCCCATATTGTTGGCTGACTCAAAGCTAAGGGATCATTTGGGGTTTGTCAAAAAAAGGAGAGCAAATTTTCCATTAATGCAATTGCAGAATTGGATACTCCAAGTAGGATGCCTTGCAAGATCTCCACTCCATGCGTGCAGCAATAACATGCACTTCTGGTACCTGATTGAAAACAGTGGTAGCTGAGTTGATTGATGCAATATCCGGATTCTTTGTCTCCAGTCTGCATGCAGCTAGTTTTGTTCTTCTCTTTTGTTGTCTGTCATGAAGTTGTGATTCTGAAGTCATTACAGTGTTTTTGTCACGGAGTGCTTTGCTCATGGCGGAGCTTGTGGTATTTGCTGCCCTTCCATGTTGGATAAATTCCAGACAGTATAAATTGCACAAGCGTAGGAGTTTATCAAATTATACTGCTCAGTGTTCATCTCATTCTTTTCTGGCGGAGTTAAACTGTCAAGCCAAAGCCTAAATATGCCAAATCCAGCCATAATGTTTGATCGACCAGTAGGAGGCGACTCAAAATGCTCCTTGAACATCAGTAGGGCTCCAATCCCATTACCAGAACAGAAATCAAGCTAAGCAATGATTATTTCATATGATATTAGATTTTTGTTCTCTTATTCGGACATCAAAGGGATCTAGGTAATCAACACTTTCAATCAAATGAGCTTGAGATCATGCTTTCTGCTTTTTCTCCATATCTGAAAAGGCTCCATATGATCAACAAATTTGCCTCTAAAGTCAAAAGGTGACTAAGAAAACATCCCAACATGTTCTCCTTCGTAGAGGATATAAAGAAAGAAAGAGGGAAAGAAAAAGAGAAAAAGGAAAGAAGAGGGGGCTCGGAACCCAATGATTGTCTTGTTTACACATCGAAACTGTGTTTGTTTTTACTGTGATACTGTGTTTTAAAGAAAATTTGGATTTATTTTCTTTAATGTTCCGCTATTATAGTACCAAATACCATTTTAGACTCAGTGTGAACTGTGAATGGGGCAGCAATAATTATCTTCATTTCTTATTTTTTTAATAAAAAAACCATATAAAGGGTAGCAATAAACTGTTCAAGGTAAGTGGTAGCTCATTGGTCAACGGTTTTAGACAGCCTTGTATAATTTTAAGACAGGCTTGCAGTTTGTTTTTGTTTTCTTGTTATGTTTGTCTTCCACTGGAATTTGCAACTGGAACAAAACCAGGCTTTTTCAGTGTCCTATGCTCATGCACAAATCCAACGCAACGCCATTTGAAGCTTTGGGCTTCCTAAAGAGGCCTCTACAGAAAATTAAAATTTCATTAGAAATTGTATAAAATGTGATGTTTTATTGGGCCCTTTATCCAATGCCTTATTTTAAAGACTAAGACTAGCCACACACAATATGCTGCTGCTGCTGCTGCTACATGGTGCAGTGATTGGCGTTGAAGAAATGGGTTATTGGCGATGGTTATGATGAGTTTTGGTGGCTAAAGTGGATTCAGTGTGGAGAGTTTGGATGGATGGTCGTGGAAAAAAAAAAAGAGAGAGAAATTAAACAAAAAGAAAGAAAAAAGAAGAAAAAGGGGTTAACTGGTACAAATAAAGAGTAGAGGGGAAAAAAAAATCTTTTGACCATCTATAATCTATAAAATAATTTTTTTTTTAAAATACTTGAATGAGTTTGAGTTTGAGTTTGAGATGAACAAATCTCTCTGAAATACATTGCAAAATTCGCGCAAGAAACTACTAACATGATAGTTTAATAGAGAGAGGAAAATATTTTAAAAATAAAACAAGAATTATTTACACTACTAAGTATGCAATGCAATAAAAATTGGATTTAGTGCGCTTTAATTTAGATTCATTATTTCAATATCTACAAAAAAAAAAAAAAAAAGTTTAACCCGTTCAACAAGTATCCCATGCAAATTGCAAACTAGATACGAAATAAAGTACACCCAAAATTAAACATCGATTCAATCAATAATTATCTATTTCTACTAACTATAATTATTATAAAAATAATAGCACATCGAAGGATAAATCTTTATGTAAAAATGTAAGTCACAAAAATCTAGTTTTTTTTTTGTTCAAATTAACATAGTAAACATAAAAAATTAATGGAATAATACTGTTTAAAATTTTTTTGATAAAATAACATACTTTTACCTTGTCGCGCTTTAAAAACACGATATTAACTAGGTGTCACTATTCTAAAGTGCAACAAGATAGTTGTCGTACTTAGTAATAACGATATTTAGTAAATGTCATGCTTTTGAAATGTGACGAGGTGAAAGTCCAATCATCTGGCTTAATCGGTCAGCCGGTTGAATCCAGTTGTATTAACTGATCGACTATTTCACATAAAAATCATAATTTGATGAACCTTTTCTTTCAAAGATATTTTATGAGTCAAAATATACATCTTTGTCCAACCTCTAGACTTAAAAATAGACTCCAATTAAAATCTAAAAAAATATTCACACAATAGTTGTCCTCTATTTTCAATGTCAGTGATGTAGTCGGACTTGTGATAATGGGTGATTTTGAGCAGTCAAATGTGAGTTTGCCTTAACTAAATGAGGATATGCCCCAACAGATTACATGGATGGCCTAATAGATGCATTTATGGACTAGTGGACATGTTTAATTTCAAGAAGAGGTCTAGTCATACTAGATTAGAATAACATATTAAAAAGACAATTGCTTTTGATCCGATTGTTGGATCGGACACAAATTTTTACAGGAGTTTTCAAAGGTTGTTTTTCCTACAATAGCTATTGTGTCGTTACGCGAACCGTCAGATCTTTAGATGTCAAAAATCTCGTCGAGCCCCCCCTCTGATTTTGGCAATTTTAGATTTTCTTTGTTATTTTTCAGAAATGGTCACTGGTTCCACTGATCATTATAAATCGGTCAACCCGTTAAGACAAATAATAGCACACTTTCACCTTATCACGCTTTAGAAGCACGACACTTACTAAATGTTGCTATTCTGAAGCACAACAATCATTTTGTCAAGCTTAAGAATTGTAATATTTAGTAAATGTCTCGTTTCTGAAGCGCGCCAAGGTTTCGTGTGTTATTTTGTTAATTTTTTTTAAATGATGTTATTCTGCTAATTTTTTTATGTTTACTGGGCTAATTATCCAATTTGTCCCAAAAATCTACTACACATTCTCAAACCTAAAACGTAATTCATTAAAAATAAATCCGAGATAAAACTACAACTAAAACCTATACAAATGACCTTGCAAAGTTCCTTGTATGAAACCGCTATAAGTAAGTCTAGAAAGAGTGAGAAAAACACTAAGGATGATTCATAGTGTTTTTCCATTTTGCTCATCTCAAAACATTCCAATTAAATAGCTTTTGAGAGTATTTTTATCATTTCACAGGTCCCATCATTGTTATATTTATACAAATAGATTTGTATTTTTACGTGTTATGTACAGTAAAATAACTTCATTATTCTTGGAATCAAATTTTTCAAAGATGGTGCCAGGGACGATTTCTTCTTTCTGTTTTCGAAGTTAATTTTTTGCTTCATTAATTCATATTGTTGAAAATGGAGCATAAATGCATTGTTTCAATGTTTTTCTCGATACTATCGATCGGGACTACATGAGTTTAGGACAGTTTGCACACTCTGTTGGGTTAAGTGAACTGCAAAAATCAATTGAACTGGGAGAATATGAGTGGCCAATATCCAATTATTTAACAGGTTTGTTCCTTAATCTCTTCGAAGCCAAGCCAAAAGCAGTTGCCAATTTCTCACTTCTTAGAAACAACTGAGATCTTCGCTTTCTCTGCATATATAAAAGAGTAAGTGAAAAACGTTTAACAACATTTTCTTCTGTGTTTAGTGGAGGCAAGATTACGCCCAAACTGACTACTTGCATGGTGCAAGTACTGAGATTGCAAGAATTCGCTCTAATCATGATGGAGTAATGGAGCATAAATTAAGTCTGACCTCTACTTTCTTCTGTGATTAATGCATAAATTAAGTCTCTCACCTCTCCTCCATTAAAATTCCTAAATATGGTCAGATGATTCTAAAATTAAAATCTTATAGAGTTGATTGAGGAGAAAAACGTACTTAGAGAGCAGCTTGATTACACATTAGTGTAAAAACATTAATTAGCATGTCAAGAGTATCAACCATTTGGTACCACTATTGAAATTGAGACACATGAATAGATTAACATATAAGAATTAAATTAAAATAAATTGAAAAAAATATGTTATTGTTTTGTTTTTCAAGAGAATGTGGGTTCACTATGCAAAGCTACTAGAATCACCCTATATAGTTTAATTTTACAAGAATTCCGGAGGGTTCACTATGCAAACAACAAAATTGTTTGGTATCATTTTTTTTATTTTGAAAGACTTGAAAAACTAGAAACCGATTATCAAAATTCTTTAAACCCAAGTAAGACAGTGTGTGTTTGGGATTGAGGTGCCTTAAGCTTTCATAATAAAAGTTCGGTAACTAACCCCAAGTATCATGGATAAGAAGAACGTGGGAAAGGATTGCAGACATGAAGTACGTATAACGGTTGCAGACATGAAGTATCGTGGCATGGAAGAGATTCTAGCTTTGAATTCCACTCTGTTGCATTTTCTCCACTTCTGTAGAACGTGTGTTTATGATCATTATGAGTAGTCACTTAGATCCTAGAACTTAGGTAGAAGCAGTGTTCAAATTGTGGTTCGTTCTCACCTTAAGAGAATAAAACTTGATAGAATCCTCGTTCTCAACAAACTGCCTCCATCATTGGTATCAGAGCCAGGTTACAATGGAGACTGGCATTACAGACAAGCTTCTGCATTTGGAGGAGACCCTTTAATCGCATTTCCAGCATCTTACTTCACAACCAAGAATCCTCAAACCATGACAACTAATATCGTGATGGTAATGAGGGCAGAAGACAGATTGTACGTATCCTCTACAACAGCAAAATTGGAGTTTCCACAATTCTCAGGAAATGACCCGACATAATGGTTCAATCGTGCGAACCAGTACTTCGAATACCAAGACATAGCAAAGTTTCAAAAAGTGGCCATAGCAGCTTACCATCTAGAAGGGGAGGCAAACCAATGGTGGCAAAGGATCCGTAGAACATTTCAAGAAGAAGGGTAAATCATTACATGGGAGAAGTTTGAATAAGAGTTGTGGGCTGGATTTGGACCATCAGATTGTGAAGACTTCGATGAAGCTCTTTCACGTGTCATGCAGATGCGTAGGGACTTTCAGAAAGAATTTGAGAAGCTTGGTAGCAGAGTTCGAGGATGGACTCAGAAAGCTTTAATAGGAACATTCATG
>Ga0325411_1007247_pt1 | contig 12103 bp, 10 predicted proteins | sample PopdelMetagenome_13_FD_206181 | JGI IMG/M metagenome (GOLD analysis project Ga0325411, IMG submission 206181) | Populus deltoides microbial communities from Bellville, Georgia, United States - Xylem-PdIQD-R4 | ecosystem: Host-associated > Plants > Phyllosphere > Stem > Wood/Secondary xylem... | reverse complement strand
AATAATAATAATACCAACAATGATAATAATAACAACATTAATTTTTTTTAAAAATATAAACCCACGGTATAACACGACCTTATCTAAGTGTATCCTATATCTAAGTTCATCGTATTGCTAACATTCTTTAACTTTAAACAACTCAATAAAAACTTCTTGATAACAACTACGGACCCTCCAAAAAAATAATAGTACGACGACGTCGTTCCAAAACTGATAAAACTATAAAAGACGCCAGTCAATTATTAAAACAATCTAATAAATTGCAGCTTACTCACAAGTCATAACCCAAGGTCGGTCAAATCAATTGCTGCCTTTTCTTTGCTCTCGTTATCAATGGTTTGGGCCTTTACATGGAATGGCCCAAGGAGCCCCGATCGAGTATAAGTAAGAAAAATTAAAAATTAAAAAACAAAAAACAATAGGAGAATATAATAATGGTCTTGTTGGTTGTGGTGGCGGTGGCTGCCATTACGGTTCTTTTAATTATTGAAATTGAAAAGTTTTAAGTTCAAAAAACCCTACTAGAACCCTAACTAAATAGTATATAGTCCACTCTTTTTGGTCTGCAATACACAAGTTGCATTTGCAGTAATAGTAAGAGGAGTAGTTGAGCAGCGGGAGGAGAAAAGAAGAAGCAGCAAAAATGCCGCTGGGTGAAAAAGCAGGATTTGAAAAGAGCCAATCTCGATACTGTGGAGTGGAGACAGAGTTCAACGATGACTTTCCTCAGCTTCTCAATTTTAACCTCTCTACTGGCTCCTTCGATTTCGTTGTCGCTCCCCTGGTTCGTCCTTTTCCTTTCTTTTTATTTTATTTTTTTAATATAATATAACACAATTTGATTTCTGGTGGCTAGTTAGCCATTCACATATCTCCTTTTTTTTTCCGTCTTATTATTTGTGTGAATGGTAGTAGGCTCAATATTGATGTTTTGGCAGCCTTTCCTTTCGCCTTTTTCACAGTTGCAGTCTGCAGCATTATTCTTATTGCTGCTTCTATTCCTAGGCTACGCTACCATACTCTAGGCTTGGCTTCCAACATTAACGTCTTATAGTTATACTTTTATTGTTATTAAGCTCTTGCTTATATTGTGAATATATGATTTTAGCAGCCAATTATTCAATTTGATCTATATATCTGTATTTTGTGAGGTCTTTTGACGTTATTGCATAATATTTGTGATTATATCTATGCAACCTGGTTGGTGGCTGGCACAGATGAATCCCACATATCGGCCCAGCTTGTTGGAAAAAGATGGGGTTCTTCCATTTGCTGCATCAGACCTTGTTTTGAGTCCTTCCCAGTGGAGCAGTCATGTTGTTGGTATCAACTCTTCTAGACCGCATTTTAATTCTGCACTTTGCTTCGTTTTTTTTTTTTTTTTTTAAAAAATTTTCATGGATTGCATCCCTTCTAACTCTGTCTCATGTCTGAATTCTTGTTTTTTCTCAGGAAAAATTAGTTCTTGGATTGACTTGGATTCAGAGGACGAAGCACTTCGGATGGATTCCGAAACCACATTGAAACAAGAAATAGCGTGGGCTAATCATCTATCTGTACAGGTGAATTTCAATCCTGAAATTTAAACTGTTTCCTTACTTTATTCTTCTAAAGTTACTATGTATTTCAGTTGCCACTACCCTCATATGGCACAACTTTGACTGGAAAATTGTGGAGAAACCAAAAACTTGATTAAAAACCAAACCCTTTTCTGTTCCATGTCAATAAGAAGGCAGTCATAGGAGGTGTATCAGCATACATAAATTAGTTTGTTCAAGACAAATTTTGATGTTGATACCTCTTCTGTTCAGCATCTTCAATAGTTGTCTTCTTTCCACTTTTGTCTGTCCTAGAGAAAACAAAAGGCACAGGTTGTTGCACTTTTCCGGTGTATCCCATCATGCAACATTTATCCCCTTCCTGGTGTTCATTCATCTTTAATGTTTGTGCTGTGGTAGTTTTTTGTGCTCTAGATATGGTTCTTTGAGAAAAACCATTTTTAGAGCTTATGGTGTTAAGGCTCTCATTGTCTGCTGCAGGCATGCATTCTTCCTCCACCCAAGGGTGCATCCTGTGCTAATTATGCCAGGTGTGTAAATCAGATCTTGCAGGGCCTAAACAATATGCAGGTACCTTTCTTCATTCAAATCAATCTCTCAATATTTTTTCCTTGATTAGTGATTTCATTTCTGTTCTCTTTTTGGTCATTGTCTCTATTCTTATTACTTCTTTAATAAAGTTGTGGCTTAGGATTCCTTTGGTGAAGACTGATGATGATGCTATGGATGCGAGCTCTACTAGTTTTGTAAGTGACTTCCCTTTCCATTTTGCCTTTTTCTTTCAATTTATTAGATTTATAATATTCATTCCAAGTCAAAATGGTAAGATATATATATATTTACAATTGTACCTGGTCTTAAAATCTTCAAAGCACAATGATTTGGCTTGGTTGAAATAAATTTTAATGGAATACCATGTGGTCTAATGGGATTATTTTCATTGAAAACTTAATAGAACATTTTATGTTGCTCAACTTCTTTTTCTTCTTTTCATGCACAGATTGATTCCTGGGAATTATGGAATTCATTTCGTCTTCTCTGCGAACATCACGGTCAGCTGTCCATTGCACTTGATATCTTGTTAGTCTAATCTCTCTTGCATTATTTTTTAATGGTTGCCAGTTTTTTCACCAACTTTATTTGATTAATGATAATAATTGCATGTTCTCTAGGAGTTCCCTGCCTTCAGTGAACTCACTTGGCCGTTGGTTTGGAGAAACTGTTGCTGCAGCCATAATCAATACGGATGTGAGTATATTTTGATATCTATACAGTAAACTAATTGATTGCATGCTGCTGCTCCTGTAACCGTGTGGGTTTTAAATGGAGCTTTGTTTAATTTACCAGTCCTTCCTAACAAATGGACGGGGTTACCCATGCCTGTCAAAGCGCCATCAGAAACTGATTACTGGGTTCTTTAACCATTCAATACAGGTATATAAAGAATTTTTCTTGGCTCCATTGCTCATATGAATTTTTTTCTTAACTGTCTTTTGACGAGTTCTAATATTTCTCCCTCCATGCTGTGTAGCAGTATATCTTACAATAGTTTACTTGGTATATCTCACAAGTGATTTGAGTGTTTCATCTCATACTCTTGTACATCAATTTTAATTCTCTGAATCAAGTTTCAGATATGGTCATATTAATGGATGACCTGGTATGATTGATCTTAAGGTGATCGGTATTAAGAAACTTACACATATTTTACTTGTTGCATAGGAAGAGCAACTTTTACTTGGAAACCTTATGAGACACATATTCCAGTGTATTGTGTTGTTATATTTTGATTTTGCTCGTATAAATTGCTATTATTGGTCACAGATATTACAAATAATTGCCAGCATGCAAATTTACTAACCATGGTCCTCGGAAATATCTTCTCAGATTGTAATTTCTGGCAAACCTGCACACAGTATTCCCAGACCAAGTTCAGATTTAGCAGCCAATAATTTTGATAATAATGGTGAAAGTAAGTTACTGTAAGTTTTACTGTTGGTTTTTAAGTTGTGTACATGTCTATGATTGCCACTGTTATGCTTATTTGATTGTGAATGTACTTCCTGAACATCCCGCTTTATATATAATAATCACTCTTATTTATGTGTGCGTGCATAAACACTTGTGTTTTTCAATAGTAGACAGCCTTAGTCCATGCTTCTGTTTATAGGTCCACAAAGACATTCCCTCAGGCCATATTTGGACTATGTTGGCTTTCTCTTCCAAAGGATGGATCCCCTTCCCGAGCAAGAACGTTTTGAAGTAAATTGCTTTCTCTTGTGCTTTCACACACACGCTAACACACCCCATTCCAAATCATTTTCCCTGTTAGATAGGGATGATTACTTTCTTTTCTTCCCATCCTATTTTTTTTTTTGACTGCTTTAATCTCTTATGCCAGCTTGGTTACAGGGATTTCCTACAGTCTCCGTTGCAGGTGAGCTTTTCCATCACAGCATCTAGTCTTATCTCATTGTCTAAATATTCTTTCTCAATGTATTTTTGCTCAAAGTCAAGTCTTTGCACTGCTGTTCTTTTTGATGGCTTCTTGCATTGTCCTCAAATAACTATTGGGTGCATCTGCTACTGTAATTCAGCCTCTCATGGATAATCTAGAAGCCCAAACATATGAGACATTTGAGAGAGACTCAATGAAATACATCCAGGTATGATTAATATTAAATTTGCACCTGTTTGTCTTCATATATATATATATATATATACATACGTATACATATATGTACATATGGTAAGACATGCTGTGGGATGCAGTTGAAATAGTCACCATCTTTGGATATTCAATCATGGACAAGTACAGGCTTAATGTACTGAATTGATTGTCACTACCGAGATTAAAACCTAGAGATTGAATTGGGTTATAAATATTCCAATTGATAAATGGGTCAAAGATAAAAGCTTTAATCTAGCATCCATCTCCAGATTATCAGATGTGATAATTTTATATCACATGCTTGTATTTTGTAGTACCAAAGGGCAATCAGTAAAGCTTTGCTGGACAGGGTCCCTGATGACAAAGCAAGTGCAACCACTGTAAGCTACCATTTGCCTTTTCACATTCTATTTTGGCTGACAGCCCACTTCTATTTTGTTGGTGTTTATCTTCTTGTACCACATTTATTACCACATGAACATGATGTAGTTGCGATGCTAAGACATGATTTATGCATTTGTAAATTTTGGTCAGGTACTGATGGTTGTTGGAGCAGGACGTGGACCTCTTGTGAGGGCATCGTTGCAGGTGTTTTCCTATGCCGTCTGCAACTTGTAACCTGTGGTTGTTTTTATTTGTGTCTCATTCTTCACTTTAATTGCTTACAGGCAGCTGAAGAAACTGGACGTAAGCTGAAAATTTATGCTGTGGAGAAAAATCCCAACGCAGTTGTCACACTTCATGTGAGTTCCAATGGTAGTTATTATGTCTTACATTATGCTTGCCAAAAATAATATGCTTGCGTGTGCAAACTGTTGTACATTATAGGGGTGTTCAAAAAAACCGATCAACCAATTAAATTGAAAAAACTGAAAAAATTTTAACTGAAAAAACCGAACCGAGAAAAAAACCGAAGAAACCAACTTAAAAACCAAAAAAATCACTCTGTTTGGTTCAGTTTTGGTTTCAGAAAGCTGAAACCAATTGAACCGGATCAAAACTAATCGGCTCAAACCAAATTTGAGCAGAAAAAAGGGGTATAAATAGTTTACTTAACCTGACCCTAAACCATATTTTCCCATTTTCCTTTGACAGCAGCTGCCCCTTCCCTTCCAATCTCTCTCTCTCGTTCTCCCTGTTCTTTTCCTTTGACAGAGAGTAGCAGACCCAATCCATTTTTCTCCACCACTTTTTCCCCTCCTCTCTCTATCTTCCTTTACTCGTAGCCCACCATTTCTAGTGCTGATGTGATTATGCTTGACTTAGGCTTTGGCTTGCCTATTTTAAACCTTATCTGAACATGCTTTTTTCTTTTCTTTTTTATTGTTTTAGACTTGATCTTACTACTTGAGTAAGGAAGGGTCCTTTTAAGAGTCCAGACTTGATCTCCCCTTTCTTTTGCTTGGTTTTCTTTGACTTATTTTTTTTAAGAGTCCAAAATTATGGTTTCCTGGTTTTTAATGCCAAAAACCAAACGTGACCGAACCAAACTGGTTCAGTTTGAACTGGTTTTTGGTTCGATCCGGGTCATATTCTCAAGAAATATCATTTCCTGGTTTGGTTGGATTTTTTGACCAAAACCAGACTGAACCGGACCGTGAACACCCCTAGATTATGTTTACCAAAAATATTATGCTTGCGTGTGCAAACTGTTGTACAATATCAACTTGGACATTCATTATACGAGTCTAGAGGATCCCTCAGGAATTGAACTACAACAGATCCAATATAGTGAACTACAACAGATCCAATATAGTTTACTGTTCAGGCATGTGTAAACACATGTGCTTTTTTTAATCATATTTCTCTAATATCTTGGATCTCAGAGTTAACATGGTATTTTTTGCAACAGAGCTTGGTTAAGTTAGAAGGGTGGGAAGATATTGTTACCATAATTTCTTGTGATATGCGTTTCTGGGATGCTCCTGAAGAAGCTGATATCTTGGTATGTGATTATTTTGTGGTTAATCTGTTAGGCATATCATTCTGGATGTTAATGACTACCTGCTTATGTACGTGCCTTCTTTTGATTGCTTTCCAGGTTAGTGAATTACTGGGTTCTTTTGGTGACAATGAGCTATCACCTGAATGCCTTGATGGTGCCCAAAGGTTCTTGAAGCAAGATGGAATCTCAATACCATCATCGTATGTAAAATCTTTTTTGTTGAACTGTTTTAAAACTTGTTCTTCTAATATACTGTACAAAGTTATGGTGAATTATCTGTTGCCTATGTGTTTATGTTCATCACATATGTAGGTAAGAACAATTGGAAGTTATTGGCCGGAATAAGTGATCTTTCTACCTGGGCCCCCTAGGGCCTCATTGATGCCAATTCATTCTCTGTGTGTTTATCTTGACATGTTATCATCAGTTTATTGAGCAGCATAAAATGATACATTGATCTGTGTAAATTTCCAGGCTCAGATTGTAATCTGTTGTGATGAACATTTCACTTGATCAATAGTTAATCCTGCCCATTTTGGGGTAGAAGGGGCTTTTCTGTTGGTGTGCCTTATGGATCTTCTCCGAGTTGATGTCAAATATAAATTGGCCATGGGAACATACATGGGAATTTTTCTCCCAGAACCTTGTAATCACTTACAGAAAAGACAAGGTTTCTCAGCCAAAACCAGACCATTATATGACATGATTCTTATTCTAAGCCAGGTCCTCTTTTTGACCACAATGCCGTATATCTGTTTAATACCTAGCAGTTACATCCTTAAACATTATACATTGATGTTCCTTGAAATATATTTAGAATCTTGGTTTGGCAGCCAACATGAAGATTACTTTGGGAATTTAATTATAAATTGTGAAGTGCAATGCTTCTTGATCCAAAATTTTCTTTTCCAGGTACACTAGTTTTATCCAACCACTGACAGCTGCCAAGCTATATAATGATGTATGTCCTTTGAATTTTTTCGTCTGTTCTTTTCCTGTTTCTACTGGAATAATATTATTGGTTTTTTTCTTTCTTTTCTTTTTGTGCAGGTTAAGTCGCACAAAGATCTTGTACACTTTGAGACTGCATATGTTGTCAAAATGCATAATATAGCAAGGCTCACCCCTTCCCAACCTGTAAGTCACTTCACAGCATGCTAATTGATATATAGGCACTGTTTAGGTCCATGTCTTTGTGAAATCGAAGTGGCTAATCCACTGCATTGCATGCCAGGCCTTTTATCTAATCAGTTCTTGATTCTTAGCAATTAATGAATTCTTAGGCGATGATTAATTAAGCAAATTATGTATTTTGTGCATTGTTCTTTCTGATCTTTCTTCAGCTGATAAAACATTTAGATCAAATGGTTTCAGCTACTGATGTATTCTTTTTCTGTACAGGTCTTTACATTTACCCACCCAGATTACTCAAACAAAAAAAGCAATCAACGCTACAAAAGGTTGCAGTTTGAGATACCAAGTGACACTGGATCAGCTATGGTGCATGGTACGCTGTAACCAAGTCATTCCTATTTTGTGTGTAAAGTTTTTACTGTTAGATAGTGTTACCAGTTGATTACCATTTCTGGAATCTTGACTTCTACTCCTACTAATTTGATTTGCTGTTGTTTGGAGTATGATCTTGAAACTCTTGACAAGTTAGAAATTGGACATTGTAGGAGAACACTGAATTTTGATAGATCCATGCCTAACTTAATCAAAGTTAAGAACGCACGTGTATGAATTTGAGTGCACACATTATAGAAATGTGGTACAGAAATAACTAAATGCAATGGAGATTCCACTTTGCATAGTAGCTGAAGATCTCATGCAAATAGTTTGAGGAAAGATTGGATCAACACAAGGTTAGTCAAAATATATCATGAAATGGAGAACCATGGTATGGAAATAACTAATTGCAATGGAGGTTCCACTTTCCTAGTAGTGAAGATCCCATGCAAATAGTTGAGGAAAGAACACGAGGTTGGTTAAAATATATCAGGAATATAGAACCAGCTAGGCAGTTGGGACTTTGAAAACTTAAACTGTAGACCATATAACTCCACTATCGTGCTCAGTTCGAGGTTCAATCATCCTCTGGTATCCTATTGAAAGTTGATTCTCTTCTACAAACAAGTTACTTCTTGCAACCTTTTGAGATGAGTAAGTTTGGAGTATTGTTTCTTGAAAGCCAAAATTGTATTTTCCTTTTTGCACAGGATTTGCTGGCTATTTTGATGCAGAGCTTTACAAAGATGTTCATCTTGGCATTGAACCATCAATGGCGACACCAAACATGTTCAGCTGGTATAACATTTGATTTTGTGCATGAATTACTCATCCACAATTCACAAGTTCAATGAGTATTATGGATTGGGCGTTCCTTTCACTGCCCCCCTGCAATCATGATTTTTATATTCCCTTCTCTCATATTTCAAATACCCACCTGTATTTTATGTGCTTGGCATTGCAAGTGTTGAAAGAATTCTAGTTAATTCAGCATGTATTAGCTTAGTTTTTTGGTTGTGATAACTGGTGAGGTCTAATATTATTGTAAACGGGTGATTGTCTATTTTCCAGGTTTGCAATATTCTTCCCTCTTAGGACACCAGTTTGCGTAAAGCCTGGTTCTCCTTTGGAAGTACATTTTTGGCGATGTTGTGGTTCTTCTAAGGTTAGTACGTAATTGGTTTCATAATTGCTGCTTTTATTATGATTATTATTTGTGTACATACAGCTTTTTTATTGCTTAGCATTGAGTAGTGTAATAAAGAATCTCTTAGTCATATCCTTGTTAGCAGAAGATGGATCCATCTTGATGCTCGAAATGATCTGTTTGATGCAGGTTTGGTATGAATGGTGTGTGGCATCTCCTAACTCATCAGCTATTCACAACAGTAATGGTCGTTCATACTGGGTTGGTCTCTAGGGTTTTCCTAAATTTTATGGAAGCATTTATTATAGTCATGAAGGGCGGGTACCCTTGCAATACCGCGGACAGGAATGATGTCAGTCATTCTAGGAGGACGATGAATTCTGGGTCGACTAGATGTAAGACTATGTTAATTGTGCTGCCCTTGTGCAAGAGCGGGTGAAATATACTTAGATCCCTATTCAAGCGAGTCGTTGTGCAAGTTACTGGCTGTCAAATATAGCATTTAATGAAATTCCAGAATGTTTTTTTTTTTTTTAACCGCCACAACATTTTTGGGAAATGAATGCAGCAAATGGATTTTCACAAATTATTTTAATGACAATTGAGTGCTTTGTAGAAGAGATTATTAACTGCCCTACCTGCACATTTTTCTGTTTCATGACGAGATCTAATGAGCTTTAGACCATCCAAAAGCAGTAACTTTCATGCCGACCATCCTATGGTTTGAACTCGAGATTTCTAAATGAAACCCTATCTTATAGAAACTCAAATCTTAATGACTGGATTGTGCGTTCACCGCATAAGTGCCATGACTGGTAACCCCCGTTGAGTTTGAGTCGAGGTAGCATCCATCGGATTTGAAATTTCAATTGTAATCTCGCGTCCAGTTGATTTTTAACATTGAAAACATTAGAAGAGCTTGGCCGAAAACCCATTTGCGAAATTTGGCTGCTCCGGGTGACCGATGAACAACCGTCATTACCAATAGAATTAATCACTTTAAAAAAGATAATATACTTTTACTAAGATTTTGAAGTAAAATTCAGAGCTAAACCATGTCAAAATCTAAAACTAAATCAAGCATTTATTTTTTGAATTAAATAACACTTTTGATGGCATATCTTGAAGTTTTAGCGAAAAAAACTTGTATAATATAAGTAATCTCTTGCCATCATCATTATATCGGAAAAGATTACTAATAGTGTAGAAGCATAAAATAATGACAAAAAAAATAAATATATAAAATAATACCTTGTGCCCATCATCATCATCATCTTGGAGATCTGTTCAAAAGCCGGTAAAAGTTCAATGACATAACAACCAAGTACAAGGATGTCACTAAAAGTTATTGTTGCCTTGTTGCAAGCAAATTCTATCATTTTAAATTAATTGCAAAGATTGTAAGAGATAATAAATTTATAATGCTGGATCATATTATATATAATCTATGCTCTTTGGTGGAACACAAGATGAATTTTTGGAGGGGTCATGCTATGTATTTTCAAGTGTTGACAACTTTTTTATGTAAATATTAATTAAAAGTTGCTTGAAAATGTTAAATTCAATTTTAATTAAAAGAAATTCAAAACAAAGAAAAAAAATACATCCAAAAACAAAATAGAATTTAGTTTTGTATATTATAACTACAATTTCAAAATTATTCTATCTTAAAATTTTTCAAATTGCAACATTATTTATATGAACAGTTATGGATAAAGGTAACGGGTGGAAAGGAGTACATAGAAGTACATATATATCTTTCAACCAATCAATCATGGACAAATTTTGTAATGTATTAATACATTACAAGCACTTAAAAGAGTAAAATGTTACAATTTTATATTTAAAATAAAAAGATGAAATCCATTGTCATTAATATAGCTTTACCATTATAATATAATAATCTTCATAATTCAACAAGTATGTTTATTACAATCTTCCAAGAAATAGCATAAATATCATAAATTATCAATATCCTATAGCTAGTAAAAGTCTTACAATTAAAATAGTTTATCATGTCAACTTAGTTTCGAAGAGCACATGAAAAACCAATAAAAAATAAACAATTTAAAATAAAATTATATTATCACAACATTAACAAATCAAGCATATATTAACATTTATTTTCACAAATTTCCATCAATTACTTTGTTACAATTCTTTAACATCAACATTTCCTCTACTAATAAATGGTAGTAGTATTGTATCAAACAAAGCCCTTAATTCCCAAATCAAACACATAAGCCTTTACTCTCCGGGCTAACACTTTCGTATAATACTAGCTTTAAAATTCTGTTTTCCACGTAAGAATACCAAAAAAGTAAACTTATCAGTAAAGGCTATCATATCCAACCCTTTGTAACCTCTTTTAGAGGTTCATTAATATAAATAACAACCAATCCCTTGTTCCAACTAGGCTTTTGTGCCTCAGGTGTATTCCTGACATCTTCCTAGTCTCCACTCATATGGTTAACTACAAATTGCCCATTACCTCCACACTTGTGGCCGACACATTAATTTTATAATCAAGTCCCCATTTTTTTATGGCCAATTTAATGTTAACAACTTTGGGGTCCCACTTTTGTGGCCGACTCCCATGCATAAAAATGCATCCATCTTGCCCTAAAAGGGACTTTAATCTTATCTCCACAAATGTAGCCGACTATCATGCACCTAAACCATATATACTTGTTTTGGAATTCAAGTTTATTTAGTTATGCCCCACTCATGGGGTTGGCCTTTTCTTTCGCTAACTCAATCATTTCATAAATAACAACTTATCAATCTAAGCCCTACTCATTTGGTCGGCTTGATGCACACAACACTTGTCTAAACTAATCTCTACATCGAGAGTTCAAGAGTCTTTATCATTCCACAACACATATGTACAAATCAATATTCATATTATTGAAAATAACAACTTATATAAATTATTGTAAATTAAAAAAAGTTAAGGTGACAAGCACCTACTTATTCCTCTTACTGGTCCTGCCCACTTGCCTAGGATCCCGCATCCGATGCCTCTCTTGCATCACACTAAGTCTTACATCACATTGTTTCCTTAAAAATATTAAGAATGCACTTCTTAGTATTCTTTTAACAATTTAGGAACTTGTCATGAATATGTCACGACCCGATCCCTGGATCCATGACCGGCACATAGGCAAGGTTCCCCTCCAAGGTTCCATACCTATGCGAACCCAAACTTACACACAAACTTATCCTAACTCAATTAGAGTTCAACGCAGCATTAATAACAAAATCAACTT
>Ga0325411_1007245_pt1 | contig 12105 bp, 8 predicted proteins | sample PopdelMetagenome_13_FD_206181 | JGI IMG/M metagenome (GOLD analysis project Ga0325411, IMG submission 206181) | Populus deltoides microbial communities from Bellville, Georgia, United States - Xylem-PdIQD-R4 | ecosystem: Host-associated > Plants > Phyllosphere > Stem > Wood/Secondary xylem... | reverse complement strand
AATTACCCTCGACCAACTTTTTACGAAACCTCTAGACGTAAGCTTTCAAAATTTTGCTTTTAAGGGTAATTGAGTCATTTTATTGTGTTTAAAAAAGTGAAATGATGAAAAAACCCCTAGATGTCAATTATAAGAATTTTGCTTTTATGGGTAAATTACTAATTCTACTGTGTTTAAACAATTGAAAAGATTATTTTACCCTGATCAATCTGATGATAACTAACAGGCCATGTAAAAAGATAAAAATACCCCTAACACCAAGACCATTGGGTTTTTTTAAGGGTAAAATGGCAATCATGATGTTGCGATGAAATAGTAAAATGTGTCTGTAACTGTAGAAACAAAAAAATTTCTATCAATCAAAATGTGTCATTTTTATTTTATTTTTTCATAAAAAATAAAATAAAATTGAAACAAATGAAATGAAAAATAAATGGGCCTTTATATATTTTTTTGGCCAATAGAAGGTTTCCAAAGGAATGAGATAATTAAGATATCTTATCGCAAATACACGATGCCATAAATAAAAATTAACCAATAAAATAATTTCACATGGCAATGAGAAAGGACTTGAAAACCCCCACAAATCTCTATAAATAAAGGGCCTCACCCTAAAAAAAAAAGGGGAAGGATTCTTTCGGGAGACACAAAATTTTCTTCAATATAAACTCTTTAAGTAATGAAGCTCTCTTAAAAACTTTTAAGCCTCCTTGATCTACGCTTGAATTCTATAAAGAATAAAAGCTCTATTAGATCAAACCTAAATGTCCCATAAAAGTTCTTCAACAAAAAAATCTTCTTCAAGAGAAACTCTTTAAGCAATAAAGATTTCTCAAAAGCTCCCGAGCCTTATTTATCCACACTTGAAGTCTACGAACCAAGCTTTGTTGGAACAATCCTAAATGCCCCATAAGAGTTGTTTTTTTTTTTTTAAATTCTTCTTTAACACAAGCTCTTCAAGCAATGAAGCTCTCTCAAAAGCTCTCAAGCCTCTCCCATCTATACTTGAAGTCTACAAAAAACGAATATCTATTGGATCAAGCCTAAACACCCCATAAAAGTTCTTTAAAACACTTTAAAGGTAAATCAAAGGTACCCTTCAAAGCATTAAATCACCAAATCTCACTCTACAATACACGTCTAAATTCGTGTTCTAACAAAGCACAAATCTTGACTTGATTTTACAAATAAATCAATTTTCCATAGATAAAATTCAAAGGAAGAATCAAATGATTGTTTATTTTTCTATAAGAATATTTGAAATAGAAATTGTACCCAATCATATATTTTAATAAAACCAAATATTTATACATGTGTGCTTGTTTAATCTTAGGTAAGCAGAATTTATAGCTACAATGACCACAATTTTATTGCCTTCCTTTTTAGCTTTCTTGTTATTTACTTTTCTTATGTGACAAACTAATATAATTACTATTATAACAACTCTGCTTTTTGTTAACGAGCGTAACAAAAACCATGTAACATTATAACGAGAAGATCATTTTTACAAGGTTAGTGTAACAACTCAGAATTTTCCACAACATCTTAATAATAACTATACAACTAAGACCCTTAAAAATAAGTAAAAAAGATTTTTCTACACATTGTCTTCTTGATTTAATAGTCAACTGAGACCTTCATGACGTAGGCATTCTCCTGACCATTCTAGTAAAATAGTCTCATGTTACATTATAATTATACGTTCATTTATTTATTCTACTTTTAGTATATGGTTTTAATTAGATATAATATGTCCATTTACCAAGGTAATCTTTCCTTTTTATACTTAATATCGAATCTACGACTCATTTGTACTTTCCAATAATCTTGACTAAACTTTAATCTTGTTAGAATTATCGATACATTTAAATTTTAGGTTATGATCCATTTTGTTCCTACCATAATTTTTTTTATCCTTTACTTTGAAAACTAGCACTTAACTTCATTAACTTTCATGAAACACTTAGTGGTAAAGTCTCAGCTCGAAAACATTGTTTCCATAAATATTATGCCCTTAATACTAAACAACTAGTATTTTGATTTTGGTCATATTTTTTAATATTTCAATAAAGTCTCCCCTAAACAGGGCTCTACCAAATAATTTATCATATGGTGCCTGTATAATCTGATATCATGTTTCAATCAATTTCAGCTCATCCAATCAGAATTCATATAACTCATGGCCACAAGCCCACAATTCAACAAATCTCATCAATAGCATGTTACTATATAAACATAAACAGTGTTATAGAATTAAAATTAATTATGTTTTTATGCAATACACTCATTGCATTTATGAGAATTAAAGAATGTCATTATCTTTACATTCTACTTGGAGCCTAAACCAAATACATACCATTACCATTTTATAATGTAAAATAAATACTACAAATAACTTACTTTAGCATAAAACTAGAGATAATACAGTCTCGTGTCATCAGACAATAATCAATAATAAAACATGTAAGACATTAAAACCATATAAAATCTCTATCACCACACTGTAGATATAATTTTGAGCACCATAAATTAAATAACCACATGTGTACAAATTTATAATTTTTTTAAATATATGATCAGGTACAATCTCCATGTAAAGTATTCTTTCAAAAGAATAAGACAATCCTCTGATTCTTCCATTGGATTTGATATGTGGTGACTTGATTTATTTGAGAAATCAAGCCAAGATTTGTGCTTTGCAAGAACACGAATTTAGGCGTGTATTGCGAAGTAAGATTTGATGATTTGATGCTTTGAAGAGTACATTTGATTTATCTTCAAAGTGTTGTTAAAGAACTCTTATAAGACGTTTAGGCATGATCCAATAGAGCTTCATTCTTTGTAGATTTCAAGTGTAGATAAATGAGGCTTGAGAACTTTTGAGAGAGTTTTCTTGTTTGAAGAACTTGTCTTGAAGAAGATTTGTATCTCCCCAAGAATTCCTTTCCAGGTTGAGGCCCTCTATTTAGAGAGATTTGGAGGGGCCCTCGAGTCCTTTTCTAATGCTACATGACATGATTTATTGATTGATCTTTATCGATGAGATCTTTATTTATGACAAGATATCTTGAATATCCCATTCTAAGTGTCAACCTTTCATTGACCAAGAAATATATAAAGGTTCATTTATTTTTCATATTATTTATTTCAATTTTATTTTATCCTTTTATGTAAAAATAAAATAAAAATAACACATGATGAAATTTCATTAGTAGATTTTTTTTTTGTTTTTACACATATCAGTATAAGGAATCTAACATTAACCATACATATAATTCTTATAAAACAACATTTTCATAATTCTTTATAGAATATGATAAGATTGACTGCGTGCAACCAATTAAGTTAATCTTTCAGTTGTCTAATTGCTTCTTAACACTTTTCACCATGGCTGGATCCAATCCTCCTATTAGTCCTTGCCTTTTTTACACATTCTTTTATCAAGTCATTTCATTGTATTACCCTTCAACAAACATCAACTTTTATCTTTTTGTCGGAAGGAATATCACATACATAATTTCACGTCCCTATTTTACATCTGAACCTTTACCTAGGGATTATTTGCATTCTTAGATTTATCTGAAATAATCATCATTATGCTAGAAGTAAGGTAAGCCCTTTACTTGTAATTTTTCTTGCACACGAACTCAAGGAACACACATTACTCTGAATGTTCCTCCTATGATTTCCAAGCAATAAACACTAGTACCCGATCAATCAACTATCCATATTTATTCATTTATAATGAGTTCAGTTCTCCATGACTTATATGCTCTACACTAAAGTCCATCCATTATTTACCCATTATAAGTTGTGCTTATGGGCTTAGGCCTCGGTTCAGGAAGCTCAACCCACGTGGTTGGGCTGGGTCCATCCCAACTATAATGGTGTATTTGGCATGCCCAATTTTTATTGAAATTTTTTTTTCTAGAATTTAAAAAAGGAAGAGAAAAATAATGAATTATGAAACGAAAAATTTTATTAGTTGGATGGCCAAGATGTTTGTGCCAACCATCAGTTGAGGTTCGTTCACCAAAAAGTGCTAGGACTAATGAATTCCTAATGGTTGATAGCTTTGGTAGTGGATACACATTGTTTTAATATTCACTGCAAAGAAGTGTTGTCCCTTGTCCCTTTGCTTCGATCCTTTATAAGAAAATAAAATGGATGAAATTCAATATAAACTTTGCTTGAACGATTAATATTATGCACATAGATTAAATTTTTATAAATGTGTGGAACACAAAAAGTATTAGGGAAGAAAAAAGGTTGTAAAGGAGAATTCAATGTCAAAGAGCCAACATGTGTTACTCACAAGCTTTAGACATCACCAATGATAACTTTATAGGTTCCATCATACTCTAAGTGTACTGATAAGTTGCCAAGATAAGAGGTAATGTGATGAGAAGTGGTAGAATCCATCAACCATTTTTTGTCGCTTGATCCATCCATTGCTGCATAGTTTGCAGACTTTGGCTTAAGGACCTTGCTACATGTCTTGACCGAGTTCCCTTTGGTGTTACAGAGTTGACAAACAAGTATATGTTGACCCGATTTTCCTTTGGAACTATAATGTAGTTGATTGGATCTTAAATATCCTATAAAAGATTGTGTAAAACAAAATGATTTGAAGGAGCAGTTGCGTTGAGCAACATTGACAGTGGTAGTCAGTCCTGAGGTGGAATTATCAATGTGTTTCAAGTGATTTTCATTGCTTATTAACATGCTATGGATGTTTCACGAGCCCTTATTGTGGTTGATATGTCATAGAAATCAGCTCATATGCCATTAAAAACGTAGAGATTTGTGTCATTTATAAAGATGGGAGAATCAATGACTACAAGTTTGTCAACTAAGCTTTTCATGATATTAAGGTATTCTGAAACTGATCGAGTCCCTCATTGAATAAGAGCTAACTCTTCATTGAGATGCATAACACGAGTGTGTGAATGATTGGCATACGATTGCTATAATTTTAACTACGAATCATGAGCAATAGAGGAAGTTGCAACAACTAGCATAACTGGTTCAAAAACTATGGCAAAAATTACATGAAGAATCAAATTATCTTACCAAAACCAATGCCAAAAAGCAAGATTTGAAGCACTTATAGAGGATGATCCAGTGGTTGGATTAGGAAATGTTTCTGATAAACAAACAATGGTGCCATCAAGATATCCTCGGATGTCATAACTTACAAGTAAAGACATCAGTTGAGCATACCATGAAGGAAAATTGGAAGGTGTTGGTTTCATATGAAGTTGAGAACTAAAATTGAAGGCAATAAGGTGAGTGTCACTATTGCTTGTAAGATTAATGTTAACAATAATAGATTCAAGAGTTGAGGCCATAATAAAAATTCTTGTTGAAGGAAAAAGTTTCTGATACCATAAAAAATATTGTTGAACTTATTTCTATCATTAGTAAAACTCCTTTTTATAAGGAATTGTACAATGTAGTTGTTACAAATTCAAAACTAGATAAGTGATATTAATAAAGGATAAGATAAGAATAAATTTACAAGAGATAAAATCAGTAGAGTTATTATTTTTTGAACTATAGATAACTTTAATATTCTCTATTGTGTTTCCTATGAGTTTTGTACTTTATTTTCTAGTTTTCACCAACAGTTTCTTTGACAAAGAAGGCATTGTACCATATGACATATCCTATAAGCAGATTATGCAACGAAACTCTCCCTATAAAATCAAGTTATCTCTTAATTAAAGCCAAAACCAATTCAACTATTTTCTACATGTTTTATGAGGTTCAAAAACTAACTTCAGCTCTTTCCCAAACCTCATTTCTCATTTGGCTCTATGGTGGCCCTGACTGCTCTATGACTGAAAAATTCATTAAACTTGGCCCTTATCACATTGTCGATTCGCAAGACAAGGGACACCTTACTCATCGGCCCAATTTAGACTCATTCATCATCCCAATTTAGACTCATGAGATTTCATTTTATTCATGCAATTGGGTATTATATTTTGAATAGTAATTAAGAAATAAGAGTTATATGAACAATAACTATAATGTTTTTTTTTTTTAACTTGAGGGGATTTTCATAAAAATCCAAATAACAAGTTTTCCACTCTTCAAAACGTGTTTGAAAGCCTAAAACTTATTGATAGAGCATAAAAATTTTAATTGTTTAGGGCTATTATATGTTTAGGATTTCCATTTCCCACTTTATTAACACCAAAATACAAGAAAAGAAGGTGAAAAAGAAGGCAATAAATTTACGTTTGATTTTACTTAGACAATTGATTTGTGTTTGGGGTTTTCTTCTACATTTATGTTTGATAAAGATAACTTGAGAGAGTAAAGAATGTGAGCACGAATAATGTTGATGAGTGGAGAGATAATTATTATATTTCATGCTTTAATATATACGAAGACATTATTGTCATTTCATTAATTTTTAAAATCTGCTTTGACTGAAGATGAAAAGTTTAATACTAAAAAACTTAATTACAAAGTAAAAAAAACTTAATTTTTTATTATTTCTAAGCCCATACTTACCCCAAGTTTTTGCTACTCTCTATACTGATACTCTATCTTATGCTTTAAATGACTGAATGTTTAGATGTTCTCTAACAGAATGTATTATAATAATGTTATATATATATATATATTAAACAAGCTCATTTAATTTTATATTTTTGAATCACTAATTGATATTTAGGATTATCTTGATTATATTACCATTTTTCAGAGATGTGGACTTTATATATAAATCCTCCCAATTAACATATATAAAAAAGTTTGAAAAGCATATAAAAACATAAGCAAAATCCATCCTAAACACCCTCTAAATATATGAGCTATGAATATTGTTTTCTGGACTTTAATATTAGTATTAGATAGTAATTGGCTATTATCTCGGGATAATATATTTTTCTATACTATTTTTTATATACATAAATTTATTTTAAAATTATTTTAGATTTGTTTTATATCTATATTTTTTCTTTTTATTTTGAAACACTAGTAGACAAAATAAGAAGTATAAATATATATTTTCCTTAACTTAAGGCCAATAGCTTGCTTAAGAGAGGGAGTTAGGGTTTTTGAAATTTTTTTCTTCAAATTTCTTGATAAATCTCTTAAAACTAGTAGTTTAAAGAAATCAAAAAGGCTAAAGAGTGATCAAAGAAGGAAAGTGAGTGATCTTAAAGGGTTAAAGGCTTAGAGGAGAAAGTTTGGTGTTAGAGAGAGGAAGAAAAGGTGAAATGAAGGTTTAATTTTCTTCCAAATTTTTCTTCGATTCTTTGTTATTTCAATGTAAGAACAACCTTTATTGTATTTGGTTTTGAAAATTTTAGCATGTTGAGGTTTAAAGTAATGTTTGGGTATTATGAAAAATGGGATTTTGTGGTTGTGATAATTGTAAGGACATTTGTTTTTGTTAGAATCAAGTTTAGAAGCATGAATAAAGATTGCATAAGTGAAAAAAATTATACAAATTTGAAGGAAAATTCATTTCCTTACAAGGATGCATGTTCAACTATAGAGAGAGAGAGAGTATAAGGAGGGATTTTTGTTTGAATTTTTGATAAAATTGATGAGTTTAATGGGTTTAACTAAGCTAATTATGATTGAATTAGGTTGAGATCGGATGCTTAATGATAAAAAAGAAAAGAAAAGAAAAGAAAGGCCTCTAGGGCGACTAAGTGTAGAATTTAGGAGAAGAAAATTGAATAATTGATGATGAACTCTATTAAATGGTAAATTATTTTATAGTACTAGAGAGATGATAATTGTTGAGAAAAGAATAATTGAATTTATAATAAAAAAATATGAATATGAATGGAATTATCCATTAGAATTTATTGGATAAAAGTTAAGGGTCAAATAGGATCCCTAATTGTGTTTGTGGAAATATCGATAGTATTGGTTATGATATTATAGGGGACATCACTGCAAAAAGGCCACAGATGGGAGGTGTAAGACCTTCGTGTCAATAGGTATGTACAACAATGTCTAAAATAAATAATTTAGCAATGCATCCTATCTTTTGGATTATTTATTATTTTGTTTTGAATAAATGTCAAGTGAATAGATTATATATAAATTTTGTAAAGGAAATTAATGTGGAAGAAGGAAATTTGATTAGTCATTCAAAGAACTTGGAGACTAATGATAATAGCAAAATTAATATCGATAATGATGAGATCTTTATGATATAAGATTGAGAATAATTAGTGACCAAAAGAAAATATGATTATGGTAGTAAATATTTTTCTAAGATAGATATTGTGTTATATTAATTATATATATGTTTTGTGTTACAAGTTCTTTCCAACTCGTCTAGAATTGAGTGAATTATGGTTGTGATCTTTTTTTGTTATAGTTTAGGTAGTAATATAACTTCATTTTGGATTAATGTATTGGAATATTAAATTTAGTAACTTAATGACAATATGAAATATTGAACTTATTCTAGTTTATATGTGATGACATGTAATTTACTAGTTAACAATTTTTAGTTAGATAAAATGTGATGTTTTTATATTTTATCTTAATTTTGTTGTTATAATTTTTTAATCTTAAAGGATAATTATCAATACAATATAATTACTTTGTGCTATATAATAAGTATAAATAACATATGTTAATGAATATAATTTATTTGAAATTGTGGTAACCATTGAAAAAATATCTAGAATGATTGGATGTGATTGAAGATAGTAGTGTTATCAAATGGAGAAAATGCTGCTAGATTTTCAATGATAAAAATTTTAGGAAAAACTTTATATCAATGTATTTGTTTAATCTCAAAAATAAAATAAAATAAAATTGAGGTTGTTACACCACTACCTCCCGGGTTCAAAGCTCGATGTTTTATTTTTATTTGTTGCATTAAAGTTCTGTTTATAAAAAATCTTGAAGTTAGTTGATTGAAATAGATTTGACTCTTCTTAAATTATAAGTAACATAACCATTGTGCATGTAATTCTTAATTTGACAAAAGTCAAAATCCATGCAGAGCACATATCAATTGATATGATCTTTTTGTTTGTTTATTTTTTTTTAAAAGGAACTTAGCTAGTAATAATCAAGTGGTAAGAAATTTATTAGGAGGAGAGGACATTCTTGATTTGATTTTTATTATTTATATATTTCAACCCTGTGCAATCAACTGGAAATATTGAGTAAATGAACTTTTCCTCATGGTTTAGCTTTTAAAAGTGATTATTCACCCGTAAATCATGTCCAAAATGTTCATGATATAAAAAAAAAAGAAAAAAGAAAACAACCAAACAATAAACAAAGAATGCAGTTGAAAAACAACTTATCAGTTTGAGTCTTATAAATCTCAAAGCCACTAGAAATTTATATAATTATTAATTTCAAAACCTGTAAGATTAATTAAAATATACGTAAATTAACTCAAACATTCATGTTAATAATAATAATAATAAAAAAAAAAAAGAATGCAGTTGAAGATATGAGGTTATAGCAGATGCTAACAATGTCTAAAATTCAATGATTCATGCCTCGATGAATATTTTGTTTTACGAAAAGATCAAACATGTTTGATTCCCACTAACTTCCGGAGGAACCTACACGTCTTGTTTTTGCAATAAAATGCCAGCCATTCAATTAAGAGAAGATGAAAGAGTGCCAGCTAAACCTGCAGCCATTTATGAAAGCATTGCTCGAAGAAATAATAATAATAATAATAAAGAGCTAATGACTTCAAGTTCCAGTGACTTCAGTCAAATTTAATTTATATTTTGTAAATAAATTTGGTAAACAAAAGCATTTTGCTTATTTTTCTATAACAAAAAAGCTAATAATAGTAATTCACCGTAAAAACACCCCCAAATGACATGTGAAGGATAATTATTGCTTGGATTTCATAGTGATTGAATTATTATATCTACCTAAATAAAAAGTGACTTGCTAGTTTGAATTTCAAAAAATTCAATTGTTAATTAAATTTAAATTTAAAGAGATTCTTCATGTTAAATAACCATCTCAATCTAATATTTTAAATTATTAGATAAGGTCCTAAGATATGATTTATATTATTCTCTAACACACATTCTCAAGTGAAAGCTCTTTAAACTTGAAATTTGCATTGATCTATATTATCTTGTGCTTGATTTTTATCAAATAAATAGAAATGATGAGATTCGAATTCATGACTGTTTAGTCATCAAGACTTTGATATCATATTAAAAAACCAATTCAATCCAATAACTTAAACTGTTTGGTAAGATCTCAAGATATTATTTATATTATTTTTTAATAATTCATTAAAAAATAAAAAAAATCTTAAGTTAAAAGAGGCACCCACCCATGTGAAATGAACATGATAAATGGTCCAAGAGAAAATGAGAGAGAGAACCAGAAGGACGGGTGTCCGTTCCATGAACATGCTCGTAGGCAGCCACACTGATTATCACAAATAGCTATCTCTATGTCTCCAAGTCCACACATTAGTTTCATTTGATAGACACTTGCTTGTTTGATGATTAACGAAGATTTGAGTAATGGGACGTCCAAGCTAGTTTGCTGACGTTAGTTTCTAAGTGACAGGACCATACATTATATATATATATATATATATATATAGACAGACACACACACACGTGGCTTGATTTGATACGAGTGGATAAAAACTCCGTTCTGGATTTGAGAGATCTAGAAGTTTGTTTGTATGTCCATTAGTTGTCTTCCTCATGTGCTCCCACACGTATTTCCATTTCTTGCTAAAAGACAACTCATTTGGAATTTATAGGATAAATTTGGCAATTAGGATGTACAATGCCGAAGCAATACTTCTTCTTCTTTTCTTTTTGTTAAATAGTTTTTTTTTTAAGTGGTTTCTTTTTTTTTGGTTTTTTTTTGAAGTTTTTGTTTTCAAATTGATATTTATTATATGTTGTAGTTTAAAATTATGATAAAATTTTAATTCATGATATAGTTTATAACTGTAATATCTATTTAAATTTAGGATTAACTGATCGATTGTTTATAAGAAAAATTATAAAATATCAAAACTACCAAGATCAAGATTGCAGGGCAAGATTCTGGTTTTTTTGAGTCATTATTTTAGTCTAGCGCAACCAAATCTCCTTCTTTTTCTAGACCTGTTTTATTAGTCCATAAATGTATCTGCTAGGCTATCTACGTAATCTGTTTGGGGCAAATTCCCATTTAGTTATGACGGACCCACTTTTTACATCTCAGAATCACCCGTGAGAATTACTGTGTGAACAATAACTTTTTAAACTTTTAATTGGAGTCTTTTTTTTAGTCTACAAGTTGGATAAAAATATATATTTTTACTCATAAAATATATTTAAAAAAAATTATAGTTTTGTATGAAAAGATCAACCAATTATACAACTGTATCCAGTCGGCTGACCGGTTAGCAATTATCGTACTTCAAAAGCATGGCTTATTTAAATATAATTATTCTGAAGTGTAATAATAATTATTACTTGCTTAGAAATAATAATATTTAATAAATAGTAAAAAGTTTCAGAATCACGATTGATAAAGTAAAAATGTTCTATTTCATTAATTTTTTTAAAATAATATTATTCTTCCACAACTTTTAATTTATCATGCTATTTTTTTTTTTAAAAAACAAATTTCTAACCACCGTCAAGACTTTAGTTGCCGAAAGATTCTACCCAACAACGTACAAGAGTTGTTTCCGACACTATATATTACTTTTCCTCTTCTTTTTGCTTCTGAGTATCCCACCGTCAAGAATTTTCGTTTTTATTTTTTTATTTTTATCTTCCTTTATTTTGATTTTTTTTTTACCGTTATAAAAATTATTCATGAACAGAAAGGAAAGCATAATTCTCTGTATAGTAAACAGCCTTGAATAATTTTCAAATTAATTTTGGAAGTAAATTAGAATTTTAACAATATTTATGAAAAATTTCAGCTCAAAAAAAAAAATATTTTTTTTAAGATAATATTTTTCTCACAAGCATTGCCATAAAGGCAATGTTTTTCATGCAATTGTACTGCGAGTATAGTCACAATGGTAATATTTATACAATATATATTTTCTTCTCTCATTTATGCTAGTGAAAGTCCTCCCAATATAATGGTCTAAAAGACTTAGAAGGC
>Ga0325411_1007243_pt1 | contig 12108 bp, 11 predicted proteins | sample PopdelMetagenome_13_FD_206181 | JGI IMG/M metagenome (GOLD analysis project Ga0325411, IMG submission 206181) | Populus deltoides microbial communities from Bellville, Georgia, United States - Xylem-PdIQD-R4 | ecosystem: Host-associated > Plants > Phyllosphere > Stem > Wood/Secondary xylem... | reverse complement strand
AAATATATTAAAATAATAATTTTTATTTTTAAAATTTTATTTTTAATATAAAACAATAAATAATAAAATTTAAATTATTTTAAGATTATGATGCAATCGCAATCCCAAAAAAGCTCCAATAGCAATGCTGTACCATGGCTAACAAATCCCATAAACAAGAACCAAAGTGGAAGATACCATGCATTAAACCAACAAGGAGCCAAGATTTTAAAATTTCTGCCCTCTTTCACTTCATCTGCCGCTGGATCATTGCATCCCCCAAATTGATAAAACATATTCCACCGTTGGATTCAGCGTAAAACATATCCCACTAGAATCTCGAGGCAACCAGAAGCTCACTTGAAAACACAGTATCATAACTCAAGTTTTTTATTATTATTACAAAAAAACAAAGCTTTAGCTACCATTAACAGGCCTGAGAGAAAAATTGCAGGCCAAAAATATTAGAAAACCCCCCAAAAAAAGAGACCCCCTAAAAAATTAGACAAAAAACAAAAAACCCCACAAATCCAAAATCGTAAGTGCTTTGTTTTATGTTAATACGAGATTGGCTATGGAATCTACACTAAAGAAAGCTTCTTTCTTTTCTCTTGAGCCAGCTTCGATCTGTAAGTGGAAAAAAATGAGTAGTTTGTTTTTGTTTTATGAATCTTGTGGATTAAAGGTTTCTTTTTTTGAATCTTGAAGTTTGTTTGTCAAATGTGATGTTTCAGGTTTTTAATATTGTGGGTTAAAGAGTTTTGGATCTCTTAATGTCGTGATTTGTTGTTTGGGAGGATAGTTAGGGTTTTTGTTTTGGTTTAATGCGTTGATGTTGGAAATATGAGTGAGTTTTTGGATTTGAAAAGTTTGGGGCTTTTTAAATGAATAGTGATGGAAAAGGAGAAATTTGAATGAGGTTGCGGGTTTGGTTTATTGTTTGGTTTTGAGCAATATAGGATGTTTTGTTGTTTGGTAAGTGAATGAGTGTTAAAATCTGTTAAAGTTTGTTTCTTTGATGAAGGTAAGTGTTGGTTTGGTTTTTTGGTTTAGTGGGTTTATTTTTCTTTGGTTTATTTGGTTTGCTTGTTTTGTTTCAGGTTTGCTGAATTTGTCTTTCTAGTACCTGATAATTGGTTTATAGAAGTTGATTATGGCGGAGACAAGCTCTGTTGATGTGATTCTTGAATTTCTGAGGAGAAATCGGTTCACGAGAGCTGAGGCAGCATTGCGCAGTGAGCTTAGTAAACGCCCTGATTTGAATGGATTCCTTCAAAAACTTACCCTTGAAGATAATGATTTGGGGAAAGTGGTGGAAGAAGAGAATGGGGGAAAATTGGCGAGTCATACTCCAGGTTCAGGTTCTCAAAATAGTGGTGAAATTTCTAAGGAACTTATTGTGAAAGAAATAGAGTGTGGGGTGGATAGAAATGGGCCTGAAACCAAATGGAGAAATTCTGCTTCTGTTGGGGAACGGGGTAGTAAAAATAATGAACCAATTGATTCAGATGATACTTTGCTTGATTTGTATTCATGGAACTTTAATCCAAGCAATGCTCCTTCAAATCCCTACAAGAATGATGTTGGTACTAGCACCAGTAACTTCTCTGCTAGAGCAAATGCCAAATCAGGAGAGGAGATTATCTTTCCTGGTGAAAATAAAAGTCCATGGCTTGGAAACAATAGTACTATTAATGTCAATGTGGAATCCAAGTATAACAAAATTCAAGCTAATGAATTGAAGGAACTTGATCGGGAACTTAGACCTACTGTTGCATTCTCTGCAGATAACCCATGGTCTAAAAATGAGGAGCCCACAAGTTCTTCCTCGGACCTGTGGAAAGATTATTCTGTCAAGACTGTTTTTCCGTTCCCCAAGGGCGATGTATTGACCAGCTATGGTATCACTTCAAGTTCAGACAAAAGAGATGGAAAGAAGAAAGCAGATACAAGTGATGTTAGAGCAGCTATTAAAGAACAGGTGGATGAGGTTGGAAGAACTTTGTTCATTGGAAAGTCTCAAGGGAGCACAGAGCAGAATAATTTAAGTGGCTTAGGGTTTTCTCTTGCATCTGATATTCCAAAGGAAGAATATCCTAGGCTTCCGCCAGTTAAACTCAAGTCGGAGGATAAGCCATTGATCAATTGGCAGGAAAAGTTTGAGCGTGATGGGCCAAGTTCAAAGGTCATCAGTGCTGATAATAGCTACCTTATAGGTTCCTATCTTGACGTTCCTGTCGGGCAAGAAATCAATTCTTCAGGTCAGCCCATATTATGAGTGTAATTATATGACCTCTCACTGTTTTTTTCCAGCGGGTTTAGAGTTTTTGCAGTAATTGTTTATCGATTTAAAAAAAAAAGGAAGAAAAGAGAGAGAAATTTTGTTTTCCATCAACATTGAAATTCACTTTGCGCAGAGCATTCTACTATTTTCAACATATCAGGGTATTATTTTAACATTAAAGATGGCTTGCTAGTTTAGGAGTAGTGGAAACTTATTGATAAGATACTATGTACTTGTTTTTTTATACTTTCCTTGATGTCATGAAACTACCGTCTTCTCTTTAAGACAAATAAAAAAAGGTTCTATTTCACTACGAAAGAAGTTAGGTGCTTATATCTTATGTTGACTGAAACTTTATGGGACTGTTTTCTTTCATATTCATGAAAAGGCATAGTTGTGACTCAGTTGTGAGAGTGTGGGGTGCCTTAGTCATTTATAGTTTTACCACATAAAGGGACAAAGGCATGTTAATGTGCTAAGTTTTTATTGCCACCTGTATATAGAGATCCATTTTGCCTCTTTTGACTTGAGACACTAGATTTGCTAAAAAGTAGAGATTATAGCATGAACACTATCCTCCAAGCATATTCATATTTGTATCTGCACTTTCAGCTCTTTAATGATTTGGGAGCTCTCATTTGGAGCACTGAAGCTCATCTTGTAATTTTTGGGTTTTGGAACACCAATCCTTTTTTCTTTCTGGTTTCCAATGGCATGTTGGTGTAAAACAGAAAACATATAGTATAATGGTTGTGTTTTATTAAACGAGTTAATGCTAACTAAATAGTGAAATAAATTCAGATCGCTTGTTTCTTGTTCATTTTGTACACAGTTTCTTTCCTTTTCTTTTTGGTGATTTTCCCACAATTTTTCTTGGTAATTGATGATCCAGGTGGAAAAAGGATTGCAGGAGGCAGTTGGCTATCTGTAAGTCAGGGGATTGCTGAGGATACATCTGATCTAGTTTCTGGTTTTGCTACTGTTGGTGATGGATTAAGCGAATCCATTGATTATCCAAATGAGTATTGGGATTCCGATGAATATGATGACGACGATGATGTTGGATACATGAGACAACCTATCGAGGATGAGGCCTGGTTTCTGGCTCATGAAGTTGATTACCCAAGTGACAATGAAAAGGGTACTGGGCATGGGAGTGTTCCAGACCCACAGGATAGAGTTCCAACCAAAGATGAAGATGATGATCAATCTTTTGCTGAGGAGGATTCTTACTTTTCTGGTGAGCAGTTATTTCAAGAAAAAAATGTCGAACCAGTGACAGCATCAGATGATCCTATAGGATTGTCGGTGGCAGAAATGTATGGGAGAACTAATGAGAGTGATTTAATAGCTCAATATGATGGGCAGTTGATGGATGAAGAAGAACTAAATTTGATGCGAGCAGAACCTGTCTGGCAGGGGTTTGTCACGCAAACGAATGAACTCATCATGATAGGAGATGGGAAGGTCCTGGATGAGTGTGGAAGGCCACGTTTAGATGATATTTGTATGGATGACGATCAACATGGTTCAGTTAGATCGATTGGTGTGGGTATCAACAGCGATGCTGCTGATATTGGAAGTGAAATACGGGAAAGTTTGGTTGGAGGCAGCAGTGAAGGGGATCTAGAGTACTTTCATGATCATGATGTTGGAGTTGGTGGATCTAGATCTTCTCACCATGACTCAGAAAAAAAATATGTTGATAAACAAAACAGGGACAAGAAGAAACTCGATAAATATGATTCCAGTAAATATGTGGTTGGGAGTGACAGAGATGTGCGTGATCAAGGTAAAAATCATACAGATGGTGGGTTTTCATTCCCCCCACCACTGAGGGGTGAACAGTTGCCGCAGAAAGGCTCTAGTAAATCTTTATGGTCAAACAACTGCAATGCTGCTGTCAGTGAAGAAACTAATGATCGCTTGAATGCTTTGATGGGGCCTGATGACATGCATGGTACATGGCAGCGGAAAAGCAGTGATTCCTCAACTGTTAAAAGTTCCAGGGATGAAAATAATATGAATGCTGTTGGATCAGCAAATTCTAGTCCCTCTTCTCTCTCAAATTATGGTTATGCAGAACCAGAGTGTGCCATGAAGGAACAAGATGAGAAGATTGGCAGTGTGAGGGAAGAAGATCCTGGGGCATCCTTTGAGGATGAAGAGGCTGCTGCTGTTCAAGAACAAGTAAGGCAAATCAAGGCTCAAGAGGAGGAATTTGAAACTTTCAACCTTAAGATTGTGCATAGGAAAAACAGGTATGTTCTGCTTTGAAGAGTTTATTAAAAAAAAAATAAAAAATTTAGTGATTTCTGGTTGCAAACTTATGCACTACTCATCTTGGGCTCCTGGCACTTTTATTTATTTCGATATTGATAAGATGCCTCTACTTCACATACTAGAGTGTTATTCCCTTTCACTACTCTGTCACACACTCTCTCTCTAACACCCCCCTGCCCTCCCAATGTCCTCAGAGTAACTAATGATTTGCAACTTATCATACAGGATTCTTGTGCTCTCTCTCCTGCCTCGTTATGTTTTCTTCCTTCTGTGTACTCATTATTCTCATGATATCTTCAACATTTTTCGTCTTAAATGTTTATCAGCACCTAAGTTGATCTCTTTTGATTTTTTGTTACTTTCTAATAACCAAAGAAGTGATCATGAGTAAACAAAACAAGCACACCATTTATGGAGATTCTGGTCTTCTTTCCTACATCAAGGATTGGGAGGGGTGAACTGTTTGTGAGGTTATTCTGAACCAGCAAAAATATTCTTCCTCTCTTCATTATCATTAGAAATTGATCATGCGGGTGCTATCCTGTAAGGGGAACCTCATCTACCAGATTAATCAAAATGTTTAGTTTTCCTTTTGTCCAAATTCTAGGAATTTAAGATCATGTGGTTCCTAATCCTTCATTACACAATATTTGAAAGAGCCATGTAAATTATTTTGTGAAAAAGAACTAACACAAGAATAAAGGCCAGAAATATTGGATGGAACAAATAGGAACAATTGGATACATAAGGGGCGCTTTTGAGTGTGTAATGATTGAATTGTAACACTTACTGAAATGACACCTGCAACCTTGCCTTTCTAGTTGTGTAATGATTGAATTGTAACACTTACTGAAATGACAACTGCAACCTTGCCTTTCTAGTTTTGATCGACTGATAACATTTTACTTGTGAATCTTATATATATCAACAAGATTACAGACTCTGACCCGCACAACTAAGCTTCAATCTCCATTTAGCTATTGTGGCACGAATAAGGAAACGAAAAACAAGAAACACTGCAAGTACTGAAAAAAGAGTCTTATCTATCTTGCATGCAATTTACTCCTAGTTTTTGTTTACTTCCTTCCTTGTAGCTATCATTAGATGTATTTAGGCCCCGTTTGGTTTTGCAGCGTGGCCGTGTTTTATAAAAAAATTGTTTTTTTTGGTGTTTTTGGATCGTTTTGATGTGTTGATGTCCAAAATGAATTTTAAAAAATGAATAAATATTATTTTGATACATTTCCAAGTGAAAATCATTTTGAAAAACAATCGCTACCACAATGCCAAACACTACCTTAGATTTTAAAAAATTGCTAATCTAGTTTTAAGTGTATCTATATTGTTGGAGTCATTTGGTGGCAAAATAATGGTGTTTAGAAGAACAAAAATTTAAAATCAAGGATTTATAAGGCTTGTGAATCCTTTCATTTCTCAACCCCCTTGATTACAACATTCTTGCTGGATGTATTATTATTAAAAGTTGGAATACAGATATCTAACTTCTCTGTTAGCATCCTTGGTGAATGAAAACACCTGTGTCCGCTATTAGTGTCCTTGGTGCACTTGTGGTACTTTTTGTAAATTTATCCCTTTCGTTTCAGAATTATTATGGTTATGCTCTCTAGGTTAGACATTCATGGACTGGTTGAACTTTTTGGTGGTCTGGATATATGGGATGATAGAATAAGTTTATTTTGTTCAATGTTTGGTTAGGATCGATTAAAACTTGTCCCTAAAAGTGGATATTCAAATCCCAGGTAGGTGCATTTTGTTGCCAACATTAAAAATCTTGCATTTATTTATGTCTTGTGTCAACTAGACATCATGATAACTTTTTATCCATCCTTCATTTTCTAAAGTTTCCATTTCCATCTGCCCCTATCACCTTGCTGCCTCACCCTATCCCAGCAACCGCTGCTGAAGTGAGGTGTGCGCTTGTGATGTTTAGTTAGGCATGCCCTTCCCCTTCTTTTATTTTGTGAAATGCTGAATTTTGTGACAAATACTTCTAATATTGGAGCTGGATGATGTCTTATTTTCAAGTGGATTAATATGTAATTTTTTTTTTTGGGGGTGAATTGCCCTTATAGTATGTGTTTTTCTCCCTTTATTCGGGTGTATTCTGAAATTTTGGATACCTATTTGTTTTGCTTTAATTAATGTTTGATTGTTAATCGAGTGACCTTTTCATTTGAACTCTGCTTCTCATTGATTAGCTTGATTCTAACAGACTTTCCCGAACTGCTTTTGTTGGTCAGAACTGGCTTTGAGGAGGACAAGAACTTCCATGTCGTTTTGAATTCTGTCATTGCTGGCCGTTATCATGTTACTGAGTATCTTGGGTCAGCTGCTTTTAGTAAAGCTATACAAGCACATGATCTGCACACAGGCATTGATGTTTGTGTGAAAATTATAAAAAACAACAAGGACTTCTTTGATCAAAGTCTTGATGAGATAAAGCTTCTTAAGTATGTCAACAAGCATGATCCTGCTGACAAGTACCACATTCTCAGATTGTATGATTACTTCTACTACCGAGTAAGTGGATGTATGCTTGGCTTTCTTGATTTCCTTTTTGTATTTTGTTTCAATGATTTAGTATTTTATCGCAGTAGATGGTCTAGTGCAGCTATTGGTATCCTACCCTACTTGTTATCTTGTGCTAATTTTAGTTGGGTAAGAAATTCTATTGGGTCACAGATTCTTCTCTTCACTGTTTCATGTAATGCACTACAAATGGATCAAAGCTCAAACATGTCCATGTAGCATGTTGATTAGGTTTACCATGTCCCTGTAAATGTTTTTGGTTTACTATATCCCTCTACAATATGTCTTGGCTATTTATGTGCTAGGGTTAAGTAATTATCAAACCATGGTTAGTTTTTGACATGTGGCATCGTTTCTTTATTGTTCTTGTTGGTGCTAGTGATTGAACCTTGGTTGAGCGGTTGGACCACTCGCTCCCGACCACTAGATGTAGGGGCATTGGTTTTGTAAACATCATATTAAAATGAACTGAGAATGAAAAATTAATAGCCATATATATCAGTGAATGCCTTTTCAATGACAATACATGAATCTACAAATGAAGCTTTGATTTGATTTCTTGAGGGTGAAGTTCATGATAACACCTCAATGCAAGCTAAATAGATTACCTTGCAACTCCTATTTGCTTTGCAGGAGCATTTGTTAATCGTATGTGAGCTTCTGAAGGCAAACTTATATGAGTTTCATAAGTTCAATAGAGAATCAGGAGGGGAGGTTTACTTCACAATGCCAAGATTGCAGGTTTGTTGTGTGCCATTTTCTTCCTAGGAGTTCTATCATCTTGACATTCCAAAAATTATATATTAATTACTTGGCGCCTTTTCAATTTTTTATCTTGTTGCCAAAAACAGAAGAAGAGAATATATTATTTTTGATGCATGCTGGTCTATAAACGTTTTGAAATTCTCTATGCAGTCAATTACCACTCAATGTTTGGAGGCACTTCAGTTTTTGCATGGCCTTGGTCTTATACACTGTGATTTGAAGCCTGAGAATATATTGGTGAAAAGCTATAGTAGATGTGAGGTGAAAGTCATTGATCTTGGGAGTAGCTGTTTTGAGACAGATCATCTGTGCTCCTATGTTCAATCCAGGTCGTATCGTGCACCAGAAGTTATCCTAGGACTTCCGTATGACAAGAAGATAGATGTTTGGTCACTTGGCTGCATTTTGGCAGAGCTTTGCACTGGCAATGTAAGTTTTTCCCATTACTAATTTACCCAATAAGTTTCATGCCCTGGAGGAAATTGTAAGAATAGCAGGGGCGTGGTGCTATGTATTTGTTGTCTATGCATCTGTTTATCTCATTGTCTTTGTACAACTTTTGTAGTCTTTTCTTCCTTTCCTTTCTATTTGTTTTTTTTTTAACTAAGCCAAGGTGCTCCATATGCATGCAGAGGTAGAGTTTCATATAATTTCCCAATCAATGAGTGAATGCACAAGTTACTTTGAGTATGAAAGAGATTTCTTCATAAACACTTTGGATCCCTTTCTCGCTGAAAATTACTGATTTGTCACATAAATATGTGGGAGAGTTATCCATGAGGAAATATGCCCAAAGCAACCATGCATGGAGTTTTATTTTAATTTCCCAACTTATGGAGAATGCATAAAGACTACTTGCTGAAGAATGATATCACACGCATGCATATAATTACTAGGACTTGTCATATAAAACTGAAGAATATATTCCTTGAGGGACTTGGCCAAAAGACAGTGGTCATTGTGTTTTATGAATTGAGATGGTTTTGTGTGAAGATGGTTTGTCAAACGTACTTTGTGAGGTGAAAACCTTGTAGAGCTTTTTAGGGAGCAGAACATAGTATACGTGACTAAGTTAGAAAAGGTTGTGTTTATACCATTAGTTTTGGAGATTTGGGAAGCTAGAGTTCAAGGTGAAAAGGTTGGGATATGAGAACATAGTTCTGAAATGCAAAAGATAGGAAAGAACAATGGAATTAATGCTGACAAGCAGGTGCAGCTGAGGTTCTGAAAATCACATAGAGAGAGAGAGAGCTATATTTCTTCCTAAATTTCTTCTTTTTATGGCTGCATACATATTTTTGGTATTCTTATCAATTTAAATGTCACCCTCATATTGATGTTGTGATGCATTTATTTATTTATTCTGTCCATGGGGGAAACTTATTTATATTCTGATCAATTGAACCTCAACATATATTTCTTTCAGAGATATACTTGAGTAGTTTCTGTAAGGGCTAATCGATCTGGAGATCTTTTCTTCTGCTTGAACAATTTTCTAACACCATTTGAAGCGAGGATGCTTTGGACCTTCCATAATTTGGTTTCCTAGCTGTTTCCCTGGTACCATTTGGCTAAAATGAAACTTCTGTTTCAGGTCCTATTCCAAAATGATTCACCAGCAACGTTACTTGCACGAGTTATTGGAATTATAGGTCCCATTGATCAAAACATGCTAGCAAAGGGACGAGATACATACAAGTATTTTACCAAGAATCACATGCTTTATGAGCGAAATCAGGTAAACATTCTTTTGTTTTGCTACCGGTGATGTAGTTGCTTGTAGTTTTTAGAGTTCAAAAATTACTATTAGGATGTCAAACTTTAAATATGGATATGATATGTTTGGTTTGTGCTAATATTTTATATTCTCTCTAATCTTCAGGATACTAGCAGGCTGGAGTACCTGATACCTAAGAAGACATCCCTGAGGCACCGTTTGCCAATGGGGGACCAAGGCTTCATTGACTTTGTTTCTCATTTGCTTGAAGTAAACCCAAAGAAACGCCCTTCTGCATCCGAGGCTCTGAAGCACCCATGGCTATCATACCCTTATGAGCCCATATCTGCTTGAACTGACTGAAGATTTTTCATGGTGGTGACAACATGCTGCAGGTTTCTTCATGATAGAGTTTATTCTTCTTTGTGGACGGAAGGAGCAACTGATATTGGTTACCTATTAAACAACTGATATTGGTAATATATTTAAACTGATCCGGGGAGTGGGCATGCCCCGTCCCATAGCTGCATGCATTGAAAGGTGTGTTTGGTTTTCATTGGTGATGTCTTCCCTTCCTCTCCCTTGGCAAGTTGTATTTAAATTTCACCATAATTGTAATTTTTCAGGCAGTGTATTCTTAGGGTTTTTCTTTATTCACCTGTCTGATCTGGTGGAAGAGGAATCTTGTTGTACATGATCCGTGACAATTTTTTTTAGGTTATTAGTAATAGCATGTGAAATAGAGCTGCTTATCCAATTTTGTTTGGCTTGCTCCAGGCTAGTACATCCCTGCATCATCCTATATGAGTTTGATGGAAGCACAGTGAGTGTATCTAAGGGATTTTTAGTGTGGTAATGTCTGATGCTTTTGATTTTTATGGCGTAGTGAGAATGTTTCAATGATTTCGTTCAAGCCCTGCTGGCTGGCTGGCATGCATGCATGCATGCATCCTTTTGTTATGTTGGTTTCTGTACATTTTCTGGTTGGCAGCAAGCATCAATGGAAATGCCTTCAATTTAAATTTGTTTTGTTGTCTTACAAATACTTGAGTGATTGAATTTATCACAACAAGAATCAAATCAAGTAGTTTTAATGAAACCCTATAAAAACCAAGTATTAATAAACTGCGTTTATAATTAAATATTTGAGCAAATGTTTCATAAAAATCCCTACTAAAAAATGCTACTTGAGCTAATTTTGTTATTTTTCTTTGAATTTTTTTTTTTTAGTTTTTCTTTAAGTTTCCATTTTGTTCAGAAATTTTGATTTTTCTTTCTTGGTTTCGGTCTTATTTAAACTCTATTTCAGAAATAAAGTGTGATAATTCTTTTTGGTTTTCGTTCCATTATCTGTCTTTCTTACTTGTTGCTATCTTTATCGTGCATCTGCTTGCATAAAAAAAAATCATTCAGTTTTAAGCATTTATTTAATAATATAATTGAAAGTAATTTTTTTTAAAATAATTTTTGTTAGAGAAAACTTGAAAAGCTCTTTTTGACGTCCCACGTCAAAAGCTCAAAACAATCAACTTGCTGTCATCATTTTTCCTAGACACGGTAATGTTAGAGATCACTAATGCTTTGTTCGAGTTTTCAGCGAAACCTGCCGCTATTATGATCTAGGAATCGCTTGCTAGGTTAGAATTGAATCTCTCAGAATGGGTTACCTTCAAATTTAGAGGTCCATCGGAATTCCGTTACAAATCCATGCATGGCAGTTCTTCTTCTTGCTGCAGTCTTGCGAATCCTTAGTACAATATGACTTTGTCAGGTAAGAGTTGTGTCCTTGGTTGATTATATTCATTTTGATCAGTCAGTTGCTTATACTGCCACAGCAGCTCGTGATAGCTCTTATATGGAGACTTGTGTCATCTCCTTTGATCGGTTAAGGTGGGAAGAATAGCAAGGCCGAGTTCCAAGCTCCTTGTCGCGCCGCCGAATATCCCAGAGAGATTCCACCATTGCGATGGTATCGGCGAACAGTTCGTCAAATGGCAATTGCGGGATTTCTGCCATTCATTCTTGTATACACCGAGCTTTACTACATCTTTGCTAGTGTGTGGGGTCACAGGATTTATACCATTTACAGCTTCTTGTTCATCATCTGTATTGCTCTTCTGATAGTCACTGCTTTAATTACGGTGGCATTGATCCATTTACAACTTGCTGCTGAGGACCACAGATGGTGGTGGAGGCATGCATTTAGCTGTAATTTATCCAACGTCTAAGCAGTTTCCTGATCCATAGCTTCGTTTCATATTGCATATAAATTCATATCTAAATGCTGCAGATTACTTCATATCTTGGAGATCGTGGGCCTGGGTTTTAATACCAAAAAAAAAACAAGTCGGAATTTTTGAGCTTTGGCTATTGATGTTAATGAAGGTGGTTGATCAGAGCAAGTTCTTATCATCTATAGATGAATTAAAACCAAATGGAAGAGCAGACATTTGTTATAGAATAATGTTTTTACCAATTCTTCGTTGGTCCACCTTGAATGGATGTTAACTGCAGTTTTCTGCCTGATATC
>Ga0325411_1007242_pt1 | contig 12109 bp, 5 predicted proteins | sample PopdelMetagenome_13_FD_206181 | JGI IMG/M metagenome (GOLD analysis project Ga0325411, IMG submission 206181) | Populus deltoides microbial communities from Bellville, Georgia, United States - Xylem-PdIQD-R4 | ecosystem: Host-associated > Plants > Phyllosphere > Stem > Wood/Secondary xylem... | reverse complement strand
TGAGAAATAACAATAAAACATGTACATCTACTAACAAAATACATATACTAAAAAAACAATAAAATTGACATTTAATTAAATGTTAAAATTTAAAAAGATAGAATTACTTATAAAAATTGATAAAATCTATCGGTAAATCAGAACACAGATGTTGTGACCACAAAACTTCAAGAAATATAACTTGTTGTGCTGATATGAGGAAGATTTGTTTTTGGGGGGGAGGGGGGGCTGGTTGTTTGTAGATGAGGAGAGTTGGGATTAGGAAGAAGAAGGAGAAATAGGGGAGGAGAGGGTCAGCAGAGCTAACATATATTAACTTTTTCCGACGGTTTCACCAACGAAAACTCTGTCGGTGATTACGTCGATGATTCTGACGGAAACATAGACACGTCACCGTACAGATCTGCCATTTCAAATCCCTCGGTGAGTCCGTCGGCAATTTAAATGGCAAACCGGTCACGTCACTGTATGGGCTGTCGTTTTGAATCCGTCGGTGATGCCGTCGAAAAAAAATAACCCGTCAAAACCTCCACGTCAGCGACCCGCTTTTTTTTTTAATTTGAAAACTTTTCCATCCATAATTCAGTCGGTAACTACCGACGGAAATATTCAGTTGGTAGTTACCGACTGAATTACGGATGGAAAATGGTCCGTCGGTAGTTACCGATTGAATTACAGATGGAAAAGTGTCTGTCGGTAATTTCGACCTCAAATTACCGACAGACATATTCCATCGGTAAATCCATTGGTATTTAGTGAATTTCTGGTAGTGTTATTATGAGTAATGAAATAACTATTATATTGGAAAATATCACTATGTCTTTTTTTGTTGTTTCGACCCGACACTTTAAGAACAATTTACCAAGAGTATGCTAATGTCAAGTTACTAGTATCATCTACTATCTTTCCTTAATAGCTAACTCATATTTTATAAATATGTCAATATCAAGACGTCATCTTGATATCATTAGCTTTCCCTAATTCTCGTGAGTAACTAATCAAATACATTTTCTTCTCTCAAATCCATTTGGGGGAGGGGGGGTTATGATGATGTTAATAAATCTCATTAGCATCATTAGTCTTCCCAACCATTGATCAACTAATCAGAATCAAAGTAATGTTAACATCAATGAAATCCATCAATATCATTAGTTATCTGAACTTGGAGACGTTAATCAAGTCCTTTCAAATGCTTTAATTTATCCATCGAAAATGATTGTGTCAAGAATCCCTTGACATCATTAACCTCTATTTCTAAGAGTAGTTAATCAAGTTTCATGTAATGCCGATATTAATATAATCCATCGATATCATTAGCTATCTAAACCCGGAGTAGTTAATCAAGTCCTTTTGGATACTTTAATTTATCCATTGGTAATATCGATGTTAAGAATTCCTTGACATCATTATCCTCCATTTACAGGAGTAGCTAATCAAGTTCCATGTAAATATCAATGTAATCCATCGATATCATTAGCCATCCAAACTCAAATTAGTTAATCAAGTCCTTTTAGATACCTTAATTTGTTGATGTCAAGAATCTCTTAACATCATTATCCTCCATTTACAGTAGTAGCTAATCAAGTTGTTCATCTCTATTCTTTCTTACCCACCATTATTCATTTGTTCACGTGTTTCACATATCGATACAAAGATAAAATGGGTAAATAATGTTAAAAATGCAAAACTTTAACAAATTATAGGTGTTAGACACCTACCTATTGTGTTTGAAGTCCCCGCTCCGGCTCGAGTCGGTGGCCTAATTACTAAAGCATCCCCTGTAAATCAATTTACCCATTGATTAACACTACTATTTCTAAATTCAAAAATCATATTTACATTCTGATATAATAACTTTTCCTTCAAGATACATTTCATATCATAGGTTTAACCACCCTCTTTTAGATTATGTAGTTCCCAACTTAATCATAATAACATTCAAATGAGAGATTTATGATTGTCACCAAGAGCTTCACATCATTTAACTTTTTGTTATATTAACATTTCTCAATTCTAAATTTTCATTTCAATATCAAAACATGACTAAATACATTAGTCTTATAACTTCATTTTAGGTTCTTTATTAAGAACTTTTCTTAGTGAAATTTTGAAATCATGCATAATCATTCTATCAAGTTTTTATGATTATCCCATTCACTTTAGATTCTAATTAGGTTGTACAACATCTCTTGACACAATCTTCATGCGAATTAAAATATAAAATAACTCCAACTCTCTCTCAGTTAAGTAGCATAGTAAAACAATCTAACAGTTTAAATATAACTGTTTAAATTAATCTTTTTGTTAAATGCAATGATCGAATTCCTTTTTATATGTGATATTCTTTTTCAAGGTATAACACCTATACCTATATTAATCCTATGTTTACTTTCATGATCACACAAATTACAAAAATTCACCAGGTCTTGTGGAATTCTCTAATAAAGGTCTCAAAGGTGTGTATTTATTTCTAAACTACACTACCAAGGTTTGATGAATTCACAAACTAATATTGAACTTCAACTTTCGTTACTTCATTCACACCCTAAACATGCAATTCATGGCTAGTAATTTGCAAGAATGAAAACCATATCCATCAAATTATAATGAACAAAACATATTCAACTCAACCATATTTAACTCATGTCAAGCATTCAAATACTATATACTAACCCTAGAATAAAAAAAAATAGAAAATCATGCTTCATAAAACACATAATTTATTCATCAAACATAAATCTAAATTCAACATTATGAGGAACAACTCAACAACTAAAAATTAGAGAAAGAAAAGGAACTCTATAAATTTAGAAATTGTGATCTTTGTTCTTCCTTTTAGAATGAGTGTTTCTCCTTCTCGTTCTGCTATGTTAAAGTTGTTTTGCTCTATGAAAGCTTTGGTTATCACAACCTATTGTGTTTCTTGAGCTAAAACTCTTCTTTTGTAATTTAAAATCAATTCTAAACTAGGTTGAAAACCAATTCCCATATTGCTAGAAATTATACAGCTCTATTTCCTACTACTGCCTTTCTAAATTCTTATTGTTTAGCCCTTTTCTCCTCTATTTATATAGCTATACATAAAGTGTATACATTCTTCTTATCTAGCCTCCCCATATGGGTTAACTAGACTCCTAAAGTTACCAAACATATACCTAAAAAATCTACTCTCTAAAAAATTCTTCTACAACCATCCTTGACTTTTTGCATAGTTGTTGATGTCTTCTTTTCTACTGGATTCTTTTTCTATTTTTGCAGTCTTCATTTCTGCTGGATTTTTTTTCTATTTTTGCAGTCTTTTTATCATGTTGTGATCTTTTAAAATAAAGAGTTATTGTCTAACCAAACATCTAGCTTTTTTTTTTTTTTCATAATTACTGCTGCAACTAACCATTCCAACTTGGTCTAATATTTACTACAGACAGTTTTAACTTCTTGATTCACAGACTTCCATCTGGATTTATAATATCAAAAGGGCATGAAATTAAGTTAGGACCTTCATGAAAGTTATAGGTTTGGTTCTTAGCTTTTTTAAACATCTAGCCTTGCTTCATTCTGATGTTTATAACTATAGTTATAGATTTAAATCCAAGACAGGGTCTGGGCTGCTGTAAGCTACTGGACAAATTCTGATGTCTTTGTTTTTGCTTAATTTAGGCTTCAAAATGATAGAACTACGTTTTATTCTTTGCATGAAAGTTGTATCCTTGTGTCTTAACTTTCTATAAAATCAAACCATACCTAACAAAAAGGTTATAAAAATAATGTTATAATCTAAAAACCAAACAGTGTTCAAGTTTGACTATATTAAACCAATCTAGATTTATTATTCTAGGCCTAACTTGAATTGTTCCTCATCACAACACCTTAACTTTCACTTCGGTAAGAAAATACCTAGAAAATAATGAGAATTATTAATAACCATGTAAATGTAAAACACACTTAAAATTCAAAACAAAAACGCTAAGAAACAAGCATTACAGTACTGTAAATTAAAACAATAATGACTATAAAATGTATGAAATAAATTCACACATCAAATAGCAAGCTTTCCTTAGAAATGGGTCACTCTATGTTTATATGGTTTTATCATCCCATTTGGGGTTGTGAAATGTAGTTACTCTTTAGATAGTTAGAGCCTTTAGGAAAGTCATTTTTTTCTCTAAACATTGCGGGTCACAAAACCAGTTGATGGTGTTAATATTTGGGTGTCTAGGTAGATGTTATTATTTGAGTGTCTAGGTTTTTGATGCAGTTACCTTCCTTTTTTTTTTCTCTACCTTAATCTCTTGCAACACATTTTAGATGTTAATGGCCCTCGTGGAGATTTGTTTTCATTTCAGTGTGGAAAAGGAGAGGGTGGTTTTTATGCTCACTATTGTTGACACTCTAGAAATAGCAATAATGTGGAATAAAAAAAAATATTAGAGCTCTTCATAAAAGCTTAGTAAACTTCATTAAGATGCCCATCACTTCTATCTTGGTTCATTTGCAGGTGTGCTATATGTCGTGATGGCCAACCTGCTTTTCTTCATCACCTGATTTATGATGTTCACACTGAGATATTAAGTTTGGATTTTAACAAAGATAGCCATGTATGAATTATGGTGTAAGATGTTTCTTTTATATACTATTAGGATACATATCATTGCTCTGATTGGAGAACTTCTTGAAACTGCCTAGTAGAATCATGAGATTTTCGAATCACATCTTGGAACAGGAGCTAATTCATCTACTAGTTATAGAAAAAGAAGGATAGGATGTGGTAGCTAATTTATAAGAACATACACAAGAACAAGGCTAAAGAACAACAAAAAGAATGAGAGGAGTGATGTTTTTTTATTAAGAGTTTTCTCAAAAGATACACCTTTTTAGCTCTTCTCTATATCTCTATCTACTTGTGTATTATGCATTTGATTACTGCCACAATCAAAGAGTTGATGTCTTATCCCAAGTGCAAGAGTGTCGAAGTAATAAATAACTCGGTAAGATCGAGGTCGAACCACAAAGAGGTGAATTATATAAATTACAAACAATACAATGATATTGATGTTGAAGAGAAATTTGAGATGTAATATTGATGTAAGGATTAAACAATGATAAAACAGATGTCAAGGTTAGAGGATCCACTAATGGTATTTCAAATAAACATAATATAAACTCTTTTTATTACTCAACTGGAAACCACACACAAAGGAGGTTCCAATCGGATGATTTATCATTATTAGCTCATTATAAATTATTAACATGATCATATTATCATCTTATATAAGTAACACATACTTATAAATATCATCAGGCATTCATGTTGCTAGCTTATGTTAACAACAAATCAAGTTTATATCATAATAACAATGTCGGCCGAAGACTATAAAGGATCAAGCATTTGATGTACCAAGTGTTATACAACACAAATCTAGATTAACCATTTAACAAGCAAGGTATTAAGAATTAGTAAGATAAAACGATAAAAACATGTTAATAACAATCTTTCTTAGATATAAACATTAAAGTCCATGTTGAGTTTATATTATACCTATTCTAACACCACTAGTGAAACATTTTCACCTTGACATAATGAACTTAGCTAAACATAATGAAGAAGAAAAACATAAATAAATAATATAAGAACATAAACATGATATAAGTTAACTAAGTATAGGAAAGGAAATGAAAAGGCATAAACAAGAGATTAATATAGCATGAAAGAAAACTTGAACATTACAAAGAGAGAAAGTAAGAAGATGATTTCGATCTAAAAAATAAGATGACTAAATACTTGGCAAATGCCTTCTTTTATAGGATAAAATTCAGAACTATTGATTGGTTGACTAAGAAAATAGTTAGTGGTCAACCATTGATTTGGTGGCTGGTTTTTAACATTGTTGGCTGCTGGTTATTGATATTGTTGACTGGTCAAAACATCATTGCTAACATTAGAATTAGAGCTCATTGAACCATGAAAGTTGTGGGCAATTGTCTCAGCTTTCTAACAAAAAAACCAGAGCTTATTTGGACTTCTAGAACTCAAGATATGAGCTAAAAACCGAACAGTGTCTGAGCTGCATGACAGATTCTAACTTCTCCGTTGATGCTAAGATTTGAACTTGAAAATGGCAAAATTGAGTCTTGGACTTCCATGAAAGTTTTAGGTCTATGTCTTAGCTTTCTATACATATAAAGAAGACCTAAATCCAAGGTCTACAACTCCAGTTATGATCCAATAACCAAATGGTGTTCCAGTTTGAACCAGCATCTCTTCTCTTAGCCCTTTCTTTGTCTTCTTAATTTCAATAGTTAATCACATCAATAAATCTTTTGAATTGTGAGATATACATGCATTCAAAATAAGCATTTACCATAAATTAAAGATATATTACATTATCAGACTTGTTATTATAAAACATGCTTTAGTTAGAGAATTTAATGATACTTTAGTGCAATATGATGATATAAAGCCTTAATGAGAATGCACTTTTAAGTACTAATCAATTACAAGCCTATTTATAGGCCTTAAATCCTAGATGATCAAGGAATTAAACTACTCAAAGGAAATCCTAATCTAATAAGAAATCTAACATTCTAATTAAACAAGGATTATAATAAAATAGTCTATTACAAATCCTTCTTCATCAATAAAACTAGGATTCCACCTTTAGCTAATATTAAAACTCTTACCAACTCTAAATCCTATTAGCCTAAATCCTAGTTGATATTAAACTTCAACACTCCCTCTCAATATCAAGTGTCATCATTCTTCATAACTCTCAGTGTATCTCTCATCTTTGCAAAAACATCATATTTGAGTGGCTTTATGAAAATATATATGACTTGGTCTTGAGTCTTTATCTATTTGACTTTAACTTCCTTGTTTACAATGCAATCTCTTAGATAATGAAATCTTGTGTCAATGTGCTTACTTTATCATAAAAAAACTGGATTTTTAGCTAATGCAATGGTTGATGAGTTCTCTTGTGGCATTCACAACTCTTTTAATAATATTCTTAGCAAATATAAAATGACAAACACATGTTGTAGTAGCTATATATTCAACTTCACAAGTAGATAATGTGACAATAGATTGCTACTTTGAACTCCATGTGAAAGTCGTGTCTTCCATGTAGAAAATAAAACCTTTGATGTATGGTAAAATTCACTTCAAGGCTTTGAAGTGAGTCATAGTTGGTGTCTCCATAAACCTACTCACAATTCCTACTCTATAAAGAATATCCAGATGAGTGCATGTCAATTATCCCAAACTCCTAACTAAGCTCTTGAGTGTATGGTAGAGTTTATCTTCATGGTTTTGAGCATGCTTCTTGCCATGTTAAGGATTTTTCTATTCTTTCTCTCTACCGTGCCATTTTGTTATGGGGATCTAGGTACCGTTATGAGTCTTCTTATACCATGATCAAACAAACATGGTTTGATAAGACCACAAACATTGACATGTATTTCTTATAGAGGTTGATTTGCTATTGATGTAGACACATTTGAAAAACTTTTGTGAAATTGTTTGCCTACTAAACATTCTTTACATAACTGATTTGGATGTATAATGGATGGTAGACCCTTCAACATCTCCTTTTATGCCATCATCTTTAAGTTATCAAAGTTTGCATGCCCAAGTCTCATATGTCAAAGCTAAGTTTCATCTTTCACACATGCATTTAGGCATTTAGGCACATCTATCTCTATGTTTAGCAAGAAAATTATATTCTTTTTCATGGCTACCTTTGCAATCATATTTCCTTTAGTGTCAAGTAATGTCAAAGTATAATCTTTCATCTTAATCTCATACTCCTTCTTCAATAATTGACATAACCTCAATATGTTGCTTTTCACTGTTGGTATATAATAGACATCACCAATAAATTAATGACTTTCATCTTTCAATTTAATCAAAATCATACATTTTTCTGTTGATGGCAACCTTTGAATGATTTACAAAGGTGACATTACCTCTAATTGCTTCATTAAGCTCCGTAAACTTGTCTTTGTCTCCACACATATGGTTATTAGCTCCATTGTCTAGGTACTATATATTCTCTTTGTCTTGCATTCTCTCATTATTCACTAATAGTAAAGTGGCTTCTTTCTCTTCTTTCATCATAATATTTGTATTCTCCTCAACCCTCTTGGTTGGACTCCAGCAATCCCTAGCATAATGACCTATCTTTTGACAATTATAGCATTTAACTTTTAATTTGTCAAACCTACTGTTAAATCTAGATCTCAGATTGCTATTGCCACTTGAACCGGTCGACCGGTTCCCTTCATTCAGTCAACTGTTTGATCTATTGAGGTTATCTCGGCCTCCTCTTCTAAATCTTCCTCTTCCTCCTTTAAAATATTCATAATCATCTTGCTTTGAAAAAAGTATTTGTGCACCCATATCTTTTTCAATCTTATTGACTCTTTCCTCGTGGGCTGTAATTTTCCCATTACACCTTGTATTGAAAGAAAATCCATATTTTACGACTCCTCTATCGCAACCACCATATAATGGAACTTCTTTTATAGCAAGCTTATGATCTTCTCTACCATATGTGTCTCTTCCATCTTCTCCCCATGTCTTTTTATTTGATTGTATATGACCAATATTTTTGCAAAGTATTCTGAAATATTCTCTAATTCAAGCATATGTAACTTTTCAAAGTCACCATGTAGTTTTTGTAGACGTACTTTTCTCACGTTTTCAAATTCTTGATTTGATTCTTGCAAAACTTCTCATACTTGCTTGGCAGTGGTTGCGTTTGTCACTTTCTCAAAAGTGGTGTCATCCAAACATTGGTGGATGATTGTTAATGCTAGTTGTCATTCATCTGTGCCTTTTGCATGACCTTCCTTTGAACTGAAGTCAACGTGGCTCCATCTATAGGCTCCTCAAAGTCTTTTTCAATCATCTCCCATACATCTTGGGAATCTAGCCAAGCTTTTACTCAAATACACCAAGTTTAATAGTTGTCCTTCATCAACGTACAACATTGAAGTAGAAAGTTTGAATTGGCCATGTTATATAATCAAACCTAAGCTCCGCTACCACTTGATGAAAAAGAAGGATAGGGTGTGTGGAAGCTAATTTATAAGAACATAGACAAGAACAAAGCTAAATAACAAGAAAAATGAGAGGAGTAATGTTTTTTATTAAGAGTTTTCTCAAAAGATACATCATTTTAGCTCTTTTCTATATATATCTCTCTACTTGTGTATTATACTTCTGATTACAAATCTATTTATAGACCTCAAGTCCTAAATGATCAAGAAATTAAACTACTTAAAGGAAATCTTAATCTAATAAAAAATCTAACATTCTAATTAAATAAGGATTCTACTAAACTAATCTATTACAAATTCTTCTTCATCAATAATTTTTATATTAACTAGGAATTTTTTTAGCTAATATTAAAACTTTTACAAACTCTAAATCCTAGTACATATTAAACTTCAACACTAGTTACCCTCAACCTAAGGTGAGTAGAGCAGTAAATTACGCTCCTATGCTTTCATGCAGGGAGGCTGTGCATTATAATGGAGGAACATATATATATGTGTATATATATAACCATCTCTTAAGTATTATACAATTATAGATTTCTTTATGGATATATGCCAGGCATTGACACTCCTATTTTTCCCCAAAAAGGAAGCTGATCAACATTAGAAGTTCCCTATTGGTTCAAAAGTTCAAGTTGAATGGAGCGAAGATGGGGAGTGGTATGTGATAAACACACAGAAATTCATTTTATTTTATTTTTTATCATTCTGTTAATTTTCGTTTGTTTTATCTTCTTTTTTCTTTCCTGTGTTTGATTAGTTAAATGTTCAGGTATGAAGCAAATAGGGAAGAGGTATGGCTTCTGTGGCTCCAATTTCAAATTCGTCGTCGTCATGGTTTTAATTTCGTGCGTGCATCTTGTTTTGACCTAGGCTTTTAGTCCTGTTGCATCTATCTAGGCCACTGTCAAATCTTGAAAGGATGGAGATTATTCACTTGTTTTTTTTTTTTTCTATCTTTTTAATTGTTCTCTGGTAGTTATTTTGAAGAAAAGCAACCATCTCACTATTCCTCCATTACAGTGGGCATATCTCATACTTCATTGCATGATTGTTCTCTTTTCTATACATCACTCGTTCATGTTTGTGCCTTGCTGACCAGCTCGTCCACTGCATCCAATTATTATGTCTCTCTCTTCTTCTCTTAATCGGATAGTGGATCATGACTGACAGTTGCTAAACCCAGGTGGATCCTGACAATGTGAGGCCAGTTGAATTCAATGCCTTACTGGAAGCAGAAAGAGTGGCTGAAGCTACAAAACAAGCTATCAAAAGGAAGATTGCACAAGCTGCTTCTGTTGACTTTACCAGCAAAGCTTCGGATACAACATGATGACCCAGAGGATGTGGAGAGCTGTGCTTACATATGCCACTTTTACAATGCAGGAATTTTACTGGTGTTTGTAACAATAAAATGGCCTTGTGTAATCACACTTCTTTCTCGTTCTAATATATATCTTTAGTTGCTTTCTGTATTTGGTTAGTTAATTTCATTTAAAAAATGAATGAGGATGCATGGTTCTTGGCTTGGCTAGCTGCATTCATAATGTTACTTAATGTCTGCGCCACGAGTGAATATCTTCTGTCTCTCTTTTGAGCCTTCAATGATTAGCCTTCTGCAGCTTGGTGTTTGTGTGCAGTATGGGTTTGGTGTATACGATAATTTTTCCAAAGCAAAAGGGTTTATATGATATTTCTCTATCTCCTATTCTTCTTCCACCTCAAATTAAGTTTTTTTCTAGCCATTGTTTTTCCTCCACGAGCTTATTAATTGGTTTAATTTTCGTTTCTTCTACAGAAAGCTGCCAGGCGTAAGAAGATACATGCTTTTCAAGTCAAGGATGGGTTTTGAGCAACTTGAAGCTGCACAAAATAAGCGACAGAATGCATGGCAGCAGCTCCAGACAACCAAAGGCAAGACTAAGAAGGTAAATACTTGCAAATTGGAGAAGCACAAGTTTGTATATATTTGATACTTGGGAAGCCCTAATGAGCTTCGGGCACCATAAATGGCAGCCTTTCCCCGTTCCCTTAAACCCTCATTAATTTCCCTCAAAATTCTTATCATTGTGGTGCTTCTTCGGGACTAAACATCAAATAAGTAAAATTAGAATTCGCATTATGATCTGTACTTATAAGATGCCCATTTCCTTTTTTCTTCCAGGTTGGTTTCCTTTCAGGGCGTAAGAAAGAGAGCATTTTTAATTCTCCTGATGATCCCAAGGGCAAGGTTGGTGTGGCTGGAAGTGGGAAGGGCTTGACAGAGTTCCAGAAGAGAGAGAAGCATTTGCATCTCAAGGGTGGAAGCGTTGAGACGGGTGATTAGATTAGATTAGATTAGAGTTGCATTGTTTTCTTCCTTCCTCGATAGGCTTTTGCACCAACTGATCCAGTAGCAAAGTTACTGAACTTCTGGTTAAGCAATGTATTGCCTAGTAGTCTCAACGACGCCCAAGTGCATGGTGAGCTTGTGAGTATCTGAACTTTTAGGACTTGCTAATTTCTCAAAAACTTAATCTATGCCTTTTTCTTTCTTTCTTTCTTATTTTTGCAAGTATCTTTCGTTCTTTAAATATTTTCCAATAGGGTCCAGAAATAATAAGAGTAACATATGCTCATGTTCTTAGTGGATTGGGCTGATAATTGTTTGAGGAAATTAAATTAGGGTTTATTGTGTGCTCTCCATTGACTCTTTAACAGAAGCAAGTGGTAAGCCACGGAAAATTTAGAAAGAGCTAGTATTTTTTTGGCCTATGGTGAGTTGGGATTCGAGTTGGAGAGTTTGATAAATAGCAACGGTTATGCAGTGCCATGTCTCTCTTGGTGGAGGTCCTCATCCGATAACAATTAACATACGTGTGATGTACATGCTGTGTTTATGTCGGACATGGGCATGGCTGTTTATCCACACAAAAAACCAAATCTCCATTGTTGAGAGAAGATAACCTAATTGAAACTCACCCCAGACAAAAGTACCAGTTTGTAATTTCCTTGAGAAGAGAAGAACATTCCCTGCCTGCCTGCTGAACAAAACACATGCAAGGCAGTAGTA
>Ga0325411_1007236_pt1 | contig 12114 bp, 12 predicted proteins | sample PopdelMetagenome_13_FD_206181 | JGI IMG/M metagenome (GOLD analysis project Ga0325411, IMG submission 206181) | Populus deltoides microbial communities from Bellville, Georgia, United States - Xylem-PdIQD-R4 | ecosystem: Host-associated > Plants > Phyllosphere > Stem > Wood/Secondary xylem... | reverse complement strand
TTTTGCACAATATTTATTAAATAAATCATTATGTTTAAGTGAAAATTAACTTAACCTTTATCTTATCATTTCAAAAGAAATATTATATTTACTTTATGTTTTTTTTCTATATTTATTTTTACACGTGTTATTTATTATCTAAATTTATTTGTAAACTTATTTTCATATTTTATTTTATGATATATATTTTAAAAGAAAATTGAAAACTCATCAAAGAGATTTAACTTTAACTCCTAAAAAATAGAAAATTTGGTGGACTCAAACATGGAAATTATTTTTTTGACTACCAATTAAATGAATTAATAAACTAACAAATTATATAATTCTAGTAATGTTTTATTCTTCTTTTTTTTTTGTTGACAATACATTGAGGTGGTAGGGAAAGTGTATTATTAAGATTACAAAGCTAAATATTTAAAAATAATAATATTGTCAAGAAGATAATACGAGCGACTCTATTCAACGGCTAGTTGAACATTAATGGAGGAGCCAATTGCCAGACTAGGAAAATAACAAGACGGGCAATTAAGGAAGCTGTTGATTCTCTTGGACGAGAGGCAGTGTATTAAAACTCTAAACATAATTAATTTGTATAAAGCATTTTAAGTAACTTTATTTTTTGGGATTATCTTAATTAACGCATAGAATACACTTTTTCCTTTTTTTCCCCCTGAAGATTCATCGTTGCCTGTGCAATTAATGATTGTGGAGGCAACTGAAATCTTTAATTTCATAAGCAATTAATCCTTATTAAAAGAATATGAAATTTCCTTAGCCAACGAATTAATGTTTGGATTTTCCTGATTCACATTTAAACTACTAGATTTAATATTTTTACAGATAAAAATTTCTGCCAATATTTTATTTGTAATTATTTTATCGACAAAATCACGAACATAAATCATCTATTAAAAAATATTCGTTGATAAATTATGGTCTATCAATAAATTTATCGTTAATAAATTGACCAATAACTTTACAGATAGATCATACACGCAAAAAAAAAAAGAAAAAAGACCAATGATGTTTATTAGATGAATAATGCACCAACAATGGAAGGTAATATCTTTCTTTTAAGTCATGTCATGAAATAGAATAGTTTTTATCTTACCTCTTAATAAGATGATATTTCATTTTAATAACTATAATTAATATTTATTTATTTTAAATTTAATTATGTTGCTAAATAAGATGTATTGGTTGATTCATGGTGAGCTAAAGAAGGCAAGTAATTTTTTTAGGTTACCCTAATAATTTTTCCTTATCTTTCAACCAAGACTATCATCCATGAAAATCTTATGGATTGATAATATAAAATCACACCCCATTAATTATGTTTCCTATTCGGTGTTTAATTGATGGCTATATGTATAAATATGAAGTCAAACAATCATACACAATCAAACTTTAGCATTTTTCTTCAATATCTCTTTCTCTATATCATGGCTAGTTTCAAGAACTCCTTTGCTTGTTTAGTGTTAATGGCACTTTTGGGAGTGGCTAGGAGTGACCAAATTAGCTTTGGTGAAAAAATAGATAGTTCATGGCATGATGCACATGCAACTTTTTATGGGGACATAAAAGGAGGACAAACAATGAGTACGTGTGTGTGTGTGTGTATATATATATATATATTTCTTTCATATCAAGTATTATTTATTCATTTTGTGTAGTTTTCTGCTGGTGAAAACAACAAATATGTATATTGATTTCCTAATGTGTTGATTATATATTGGCAGTGGGAGCTTGTGGCTATGGCGATCTCTTCAAACAAGGGTATGGACTTCAAACAGCAGCCTTAAGCACAACACTCTTCAACAATGGACAAACTTGTGGTGCTTGCTTTGAACTCAAGTGTGTGAATGATCCACAATGGTGCAAAAACCATGCTGGCACCATCAAAATCACAGCAACCAATTTATGCCCTCCTAATTACGGAGCTCCCAATGCTTGGTGTAACCCACCACAACAACATTTTGATCTATCAATGCCCATGTTTCTAACGATCGCAGAATATAGAGCAGGGATTGTCCCTGTTAAGTATCGCAAAATCTTGTGTTCCAAGGAAGGAGGGGTTAAGTTTGACATTCATGGCAATCCTTATTGGATGCTTGTGTTAGTGCGCAATGTTGCAGGGGCTGGTGAAGTTATTAATGTCAAGATTAAGGGCTCACAAACTCGTTGGATACAAATGTCAAGAAACTGGGGACAGAACTGGCAAACCGGGACTGATCTTGTTGGACAAAGCTTGTCATTCCTAGTTACTACAAGTGACTACAAGAGATTATACTTTAATGATGTTGCCGGTGCTGACTGGAGTTTTGGACAAGCTTACGATGGGAAAATAAACTTTTAGAGGATAGGTTCTTGATGTTTTATTGTATGCTTCGTTTTGCATATATAGGCTATTAGCATAACTTCTACGTCTGCAGATGATTGCGCCTTCATGCCAGCTTGGGATATGAACAATGTTAGAGTCATATTTAACATTTTAGGAACCAATATATTGTTAATTTGATGCCATTATATGCATTGCAACATTCCCAAGCAATAATATTACCTTTCTTAATACAAAATCCTTACTTGACTAAATGATTGCTTCATGTGATTGTAATGCAAAAGCTAAAACTGAAGCCTGGAATTCGATGATACCAGACTCGAGGCTCTGCAGATAAGTTTTTTTGCAACTTTACGACCTGCAGGTTGCTGAGGTTAGGAGATTTATCATGTAAGTGAACCTGTGGTGGTTCTCTCAACAGATTTGCTATCCAGCATCAGAACTTAGCAAAGTTTCTCAAAATATATCATACAATTGTTATCCAATCATTGACCCTTTGCTGCTCTAAAACTCAAAAACAAAACCCTCATGGCGATGCATAACCCCACATCTTTGGATCCCCCATAAAATGCTATTGAAACCACTAAAATTACAAAAACCCAATTCAAAAGATCAAGATAGAGATTAAAAAAACCCAAAAATCATAAGCCCATTAATGAATCAATCGCATATCCCATCAAATATTTATTACATTCACAGGAACATAAATACAAAGAGAAAAACCTGGATTATGAAGATTGCAAAATTGAAATGGAAAAAGGAAAGGAGAGAGAGATGAGGAAAAAAAATGCCTAGTAATTTTGTAAATAAGTAAAAACATGCTTGATTTAAGCTTGTTCAAGCCTTATAATCACGAAGTTTCAGCCTTGCCATAAAAAAAGTTTCTAGCCCAAGCCCTGCAACAATGAATTTCAAGCTCTATAACCAGGAAATTCAAGCCTTATGGCTAGGTAGTCCAAACTCTGCAATTAAGAAATTAAATTCTAACCCTGAAATTAGGAATCACATGCCTTTTTAACTATAATAAAGAAGTTCAAGCTCTATCATCTAGAAACTTTAACTCTGCAATTATAAATTTCAAGCCCTTACAACTATAATTAGAAAGTTCAAGCCTTGTTATCAAGAAGTTTTAGCCTTGCAATTAGGAATCTCAAGTCTTGTCGCAAGGAAGTCTTACCTTTGCAATCAGGAAGTTCAAGTATGGTCATTAGAAAGTTTTGGCCTTGTCATTAGAAAATTTCAAGTTCAAACCCTGCGATCAAGAAGTTCATCCCCTGCAATCATGAAATTCTAGCACTGCAATTAGGAATTACAACCCCCTTCACCTATAATCAGGAAGTTCAAGCCATGTTATCAAGAAATTCCAGTCCTACAATTAGAAATTTCAACCCCTTACAATTATACGCTGGAAGTTCAAGCTCTGTTATCATGAAGTGTTAGCTCTGTAATCAGGAATCTTAAGCCTTGTTAGCAGGAAGTCCAAGCCCTGCAATTAGAAAGTCCAAGCAATGTCATTAGGAAGCTTTAGCCTTGCCATTAAACCCTGTACCATCAAGAAGTTTCAAGTTCAAACCATGCAATAAGGAAGTTCATCCCCTTCCATCAGGAAGTTTAAGCCCTTTAATTAGAAAATTTGAGTCTTACCATAAAAAAATCCAAGATCTATAATAAAGAAGTCCAGGCCATTCAATAAGGAATTTCAAGTCATATCACCACGAAGTCTCAACCTTATAATCAAGAAGTTCAAACCTTTCCATTAAGACATTTCAAGCCTTTATGTCAAGACGTTTCAAACCCTTCCATGAGGATGTTTCTAGCCCTTCTATCAAGAATTTCAGGCTCTACAACTAAATTTTTTTTGTCATATCTAAACTCTACAATCAAGGTAACATTCTATTTCTATATTAAGGTTGATTACTTTTTGATTTGATCCATTTTAAATTTTATGTTAAAGTGGTTACCTCTCAATTTGATCTATTTAGATTTCGTGTTGAGATTGATCACGTTTTGATTTGATCCATTTGAGTTTTCTATTAAGGTTGGTTGCCTCTCGAGTTAATCCATTTAGGTTTTTTATTATTTAATCTGATGTTGAGGTTAGTTACCTCTCAATTTAATCCATTTAAGTTTCCTATTAATGTTGGTCACTCTTGAGTTGACCCATTTAATTTTCTTGTTGAAATTGTTGCCTCTTGATTTGACCCAACTAGATTTCATAGTCAAGGTTGGTCACCTCTCAAGTTGAGGTGGCATATTTAAGTATTTTTTACGATTCTTTTCTTTTCTAGTATTTTTTAGTTGTTATTTATAAACTTATTATACAAAGTCAAAGAAAAATAATTTTTTAAATGTTTTTATACCATATGTATTGCAAAGAAAAGACAATTGACATCTTATTCTTGACCCCTTGTTTATCAATACATTTTAAAAATATAAAAATCTCATAAAAAAGGTTTTTTTAATGCCATTTCATGCCTTTTGACATTATATAAGCTCTAAAAAAGTATATGATGAAAAATGAAAAAAAAAAAGAAAACAAAAAAGATAGGGGTGTGAAATGATGAAAAAAAATAAAGAAAAGGGACCAAGATGATGGATGATAAAATTTTATAAGGTAGCATCATACATATGAGAAAAAAATAAATAAATAAGAGAATAAAGCAAAATTTAAAAAAATTGTAAAGAGCTCCTGATTTAAGAAGAAAATACTATGAAGATCTAATATGATGTTTTTTTTCCTGTTGTGATAAGAATAGTACAATATTAATAAAGGAGAAGAAAAAAAAGCCTAACAAACAAAAAAAAAAAAGGACATACATAAAAAAACGATAAAAAGAAGAAGAAATAGTACAACTAACAAAAAAAAAACCTAGCCATTATCTTTTTCATATTTTCCACCCTTTTCCACTACTACTGTAATAGAATTCGACCGCTCACTATAGCCTCGACCATAGCCACCACCAAGTAAGAAGACATTGTTAGTCACCACCATAACAACCCTTACTTTTTCTCTATATCAATAACAACAACAACCTTTTCACTGGTATATCCAACATAACAACAACTACCAATATCTTATCTCTCCTCTTTAATCCACATCAGTAACAATCCATACCATCATATCCAATCAAAACCACCTCTATCATTCCATTCGACACCATATTCTTAAGCTTCCATAGTCCTAAGCTTACAACTAAACCAGTAGTCATGTGACAGCCTAAAAATTGTTTTATGATAAACTAAACTAGACAAAATAACCTTTTTGTTCTCTCCAATTACTCATCGTAGTCTTTTCTAATAACCACTTGAAAACCACACCACCATCACTAGATTGACAGCTCAAAAAACCCATCACCCACCATTTTCGATTAAGAAATCCATTAATATCACCTGACACAACTTTTATAAATAGAAACTTTTCCTCCATAAATCCCTCAAAACTCACAACAATAAGCCATAAATAACAACCATTAACACACCCAAAGATCCAACTTCTAAACCAATTTTTTTTTCTTTTCTTGCAGGATTTAAAGAGGCACATGCAACACATACACCCTATCTATTGAACACCTCCATGCATTTGTCACTTCTAGCACGTGAGGTGCACACACCAACACTGTCCTCGTCAATTTCCAGTAGTTTAAGGCCACACATCTCTCGAAGGTCAATTTTGAATCGGAATAAATTTCTTTTCATATTTTATAAGTGCTAACATGACATTAATTATTGTGAATTGCGATATTTGAATTATGTGGATTTTACGTGTATGGGTTTTGTGTATATGAAATTAATTCATTACGTTATGTGATAATTGTTCTTGTTATTCATAAAGTCAACATAGGATAAATGAACCATTATTGGATATTGTTTAAAGATGTGGACACGTGGATGAAAATTTGTTTGGTGTGTGATTTGATTTTATCATTCAAAATAAATTTTTAAAAATATTATATATTTATTTTTGTTTTTCATGATTTTATCATGTAATAATTGTTTTTGTTATTCACAAAGCCAATTCAAGATAATGAGACACTTGAACGTTGTTCGAGGATGTTGAAAAGAGGGCGATATAATCTTTAAATACACAACTCTTTGTTATTCAAAAATAGAAAAAAACAAAATATATTTTGTTCTTTATGTTATTTTTTACACATTTTTTTAGGAGTTGGAATATCTTTCCTTTATGTGGCGTAAAACTTGGGATGGATCAACGCGATTCTATAAAGGCCCATTGATTGAGGGGCGGTCTTTAGGCCTATTTTAGAACTTAACTAAAAAAGATAGACTGAAGCCTACTTTATCATTTACTATTCTTTCATATCTAAAGCTCATACTTTAAAAGTGAGGATTAAACCTGTTATCGAACCTGGATCCCAAATTACTATCTTAAGTCTTAGAAATCCTTTACCTCCAATAATAAAATTACATATACTGGTTTAAAAAAAATTCTCAACATGTAAGCATAATATGTATATTTTATCATTAAAAACAATACGAAGCAACTTAATTTAGGTATGATATTTTAGGATGATCTCCATCTTTCATTTAGAATAATTAATCCCTTACCTAAAATCTTTGAAGACCGGTTAGGGTTTCTAGTTGCCGTAAAACTAGGTGATGACTTCTACTTTCTATTTTAACCCCTTTGTGTGTGTGTGTGTGTGTGTGTATTTCTTTGAGATATCCACTAAGACATTATTTAACTACCTCAAGTTTATGGATCTATCATCTTTTGCAACAAACTAAAATCACATTCAATGTATATTTAATTAATATATTTTATGAATATTAAATCAAGCAAAACATCTATAAAAAGAACATACAATATCACAAATAATAAAATTAAACATAATTTCTTTTGATCTCAAATGTGTAAAGAAATCAACACTAATGGATGAAATGCATAAAATATTGTATGAGTACACCATATACAATCTAACTTGCTCCTAAACTTTTTTGCTGTATGTGTTAGAAAAATTTAACTTACAAATGAGTCAAGTAATAAGATCAAAAAACAATTAAGAGGTCATCACAATATTTTTACCATATATATATATGATCTAACAAAATATAAGGCTCATGGTAAAAGTTTTCTTGCGTGTTGATAATTGTCTCATTCATTAAAAACCTATTGAAGGTTTGAAAAATATTGAATTATTTTTCTTGGCACCCAACACAATATCAAAGATTCAGCCTTATGATACGGAGATCATATGAGTTTTCAAGATGCATTATCATGTGGATTTTATCAAAATGTTTTGGAGGGTTATGAAATTAAAATCTCAAATCTAGAAAAAAATGTTTAAGGTACAATGAATCTTGAAATCTCGGCCTAAACAACAAATTTTCAAGTAAGTGTGATTACAAATTGTTTACATTGTAAAATTATATGAATAATATGGCTTTAAAGAATTTGAATCAACATTTAGATAATGGGGCGTTCAACAATTGCATGGTCTAATCAAAGAGTTAAAGCGTCATGATACAATGAATGTTAAGTACAATTTAAATTGCCTAGCATAAATTAAGGCAACTTTGAAGTTGTTGAGTGACATGCAAATTATTGAAAATCTCGTGAAAAATAACAAAAACAATGAAATTAAAAATAAAAGTTTGTATTGAAGTCTGTTTGATGTACTTAAAACAACAATCACATTGTGTGAAGGTTTGAAGTCTCTAACATGAAAATGTTTTCTCACCATTATTTATTGTGACTTCATCGAAAATTCCAAAAGCGAAGGTAGAGAATTTGACTAAATGACTGGCTCATGTGATTGTGATGCAAAAGCTAAAACTAAAGCTAGCAATCCGATGATACCAGATTCATGGCTCTGTAGACAAGTTTTTCTGTAACTTTACTGTCTGTAGGTTGCTGAGGTTAGGAAATTTATCATGCAAGTGAATTTATGGTGGTTCTTTCAACAGATTGGAGATTGACTAATAGCACTACCAATGGGGCATGGTCTTGGGTACTCACCACCATAAACAAGATAAATTTGTCAATGGGACATAATGTGGAGGACTGAAGAATTTACCAATTGAAAATTCACAAATTGCTCTGCCGTTCTCTTTCAACTTATGCTGAAAAAAGTGGTATAAATGGCTTCTAGAATAGGTAAACACAAAAGATATGGCTACATCACATACAAAAACGTAGAGCAAATGCTTCATTTACGCATCTCAACACAGAAAAGGGGGAAAGCTATAAATAAAACTCAAGGTCAAGGATAACAACACCATATTATTCATAGATTATTTAATGTTTTATACCGAGTTGAGATACATAAAAGAAACGGTGTAGGTGATCCCATTCCAAGTGGGTGAATAGATATAGCCATAGAAATTTAGAAATTCATCACAAAGATTTCATATTTATTGAAGCAAGTCAGACAACCAATGTAAAGTATGTACAAATTTAAACATTAAATGAAATGCTATAAATCCGACCGTACTACTACTATAGGAACTTGGATATCAAACATTCTCGATGAACTCATCAATTCTCTTTGCTCAGCTGATGGATTTCACTTCCAGTCAAGTATGTCAAGCAGCCACAAAACCTCATCCCTGGATTTTGCAGCATTACAAAAATCTATTTCAATCCCAAAGGCATCAATGACACTATCATTTTTATCATCCACGAATAGCAAAGAAATCCAAGCTCGGATTCCTGGTATAAAAGGATGTGCTGGTGAGAAACCAAGATAATCAAACGTCATGGCCTTATAGGCTGTCCGATCGATATAATCAAAGATAGATTTATTGATTATGCAAGCAACCTTATTGTTATCCTTTCGCCCCACAAGCATTGAAACGCTTATAGTCTCGCCTAAGGGGGCTTTGAACCCTGGTTCAACAAGTACAATCATCTTATAATCGAGGCCTTCAAGATGAAATCCAAGCCTATCACAAATTCCTGGAGGTGGGCATTTGATTCCAGTTTGCAAAACAGGGTCTGAGACCACCTCAAAGAAGATCAATTTATCTTCGGTCCAGATGTCGATGAAGAATTCCAAATTGTCAAAGGAAAGTCTTGGAGGAAGCAGGGTTTGTAGACGCTGGTGCTTATAAAAGGTCTGGTATAGCTTGTAGTATGTGACAGTTAGAGGGTTTGGCCTCTTGCAAATGAAAGGCCATCTCTTGGCACAAAGACATTTCCATAAGTAATCATCTTGCGCTACATCTCTCCACTATTTAGACACTGCCACGCATGAAGTCAGATCTGTACCCTCCAGTAAAAGGAAAACAACCTTCAGAATTTCTACATATAACATTTTCAATAGGGAAGGCACAATTCAAAGAAGATATGCTTCAGCACTCAATTGGAGCATTTCAATGCCTGGAAGATTTACCTGAGAAAAAATCACATAAAAACAATCACATTGTTGTATATACCATAGAACACCAAAAATGCAGCACAAATAATACACAAAAAAAAAAACTTATCTCAAACTCAAATTCCACATCCAAAAACAAACACTTTACACCACTAATTTAGGTTCTCCACACTCTCAACTCCTCAATCACTAGAAATAACAACTAGTCCATTTGATACAGTCATAATACTCATAACCAACATTGGAACTTAGCAAAGTTTCTGAAAATACATCATACAAAGAATTTCTATCCAATCATTGACTCTTTGCTGCTGTAAAATTCAAAAACAAAACCCAATTCAGATATTACAAATACTCTATAAATTGACCCCCAAAATGTGTAATTTACCCTCATGGCTATGCATAACCCCACTATTTTTTGCACCTAAAAACAACAAAATCAAATGAGTCCCTCAAAAAATGCTATTAAACAACAACTAAAATTACAAAAACCCAATTAAAAAGATCAAGACATGGATTCCAAAAACCTAAAAATCATAAACCCATTAATGAATCAGTAGCATATCCCATCAAATTTATTACATTCAGAAGAACATAAATAAAGAGAAAAACCTGGATTGTGAAGATTGAAAATGAAAGGAGAGAGAAAAGAGAGAGAAAGAGAGAGAGGAGAAAAGAAAAAGGGTACTTAGCAATTTTGTCAATTGATAAAAACACGCTTGATTTGAGCTTGTGGAGTTTTCAAATGAGAGTCCTTGGCTTTGGGTCCAAAACACGGAGAGATGAATGATGATAAATCTGTGGAGTGATATAACTTTGATGAGGGAGCAGGTAATTAATTAATTAAATCCAGGATGAAATAAAAATATAATTAAATCAAGGATATATTGTCCTTAAAGTTTTGTTAAATAAAGAATATGTGTATCTCTTCAATGCCTTTCTCTTATTCATGTATATATTTTTTTTTTACAAAACATATTTTTTTAATCAAAATTATTGTTTTTTAAATGTAAACTTATTATAATCTGAAATGTAAGTTTTATTTAATAAAAATTAATGAATTGATAATTTTGATTTGAATGTGAAATTTTTTAAAATTATATAAAATACTTAAAATAAAAATAAAAATATTTTATTTGCATTGAATATTCTTGAGTAAAATTTTAAAAAATTATATATATAAGTTGATATATAATTACTCAGAAATTAATAGTTAATATTACTATTAAAAAAATGTTAATAGTATTTGAAAACAATGGCATTATTGAATAATTATTTAAATATTATTTTAATAAATTTATCTAAAGAATTTTTATTATAAAATCTAAAAACAATCAAATTAAAAAAATTAAAATCCATTATAAAAAGATAAAAAGAAGGGCTCGGAGTGCATAGCCCGCCTTACGCTCATGACCCTAGTTCACAATTCAAAACTCAGGTACACCTATGCCTGACTGAAAAGGTTTTTTTAAAAGAAAAAACAACATGTTATTTACTTTTATTTTTTAAAATTAAACAGATAATGTGTTGTCATCCTTGACAGATAATAAAGTTTGGAAAATAGTTTTTTGAAAACTAATTTTTGGGAAACAAACATAGTTTTTATAATACATTATATTTTTTATATTTTTAAAGTGTATTTTTTTATTGTGGTTGTGGGTTTAATGTTGGTAATTGTTGGCTTAAAAATATTTGGTGTTGTTTCTGTTGTGTTTTTAATTTGTAGGGGATTATAACAAGCAAAAAAAAAAAAAAATTCATTGAAATGCTAATGGAACTGGTGATGGACGTAGAATTATTTTGGAAAACTACAGTAGGTTTAGGAAATGGCAATGGAATTGGCGACAGACGTGAAGTTTCATTAGAAAACTACAGTAGGTTTAGGAAATGGTAATTAGATTAAAAATATTAAAAAATAATAAAATTTCCATTAACAATTTTCATTTACAGGCACCTTTATTTGAGAAAATTTGCTTCCTCGATCTACCAATAATTGTTGGTAAGCTCATGGTGCTCAACGCTGTTCTTGCATCCTCCTCTGGATATCTGATTGGATCTCTTGCCGTACACAGGCTGACAGAGAGGTCTGTTTTTCCAAAGTTAATATTTTTGGCCAGTTGCCTCCTCATATCAATGGAGTATTTGGAGGGTCTTGTTTGCTTCCCGCGAAGCTGCTCCGGCGATCATTTGCAAAAAATAGATGAGAGCCATTTCTACAAATTACTAAACCATGGAGATGATTTTCAACGTCTGCTATCCTTACAAGGCTTGAAAGAGAACACGAATAAGAAACGAACATGTCTAAAGTCACCAGATGATTCAGGGGATTGAATTTTAGGAGTCCTGGTAATTAACAGACTGAATTGGGTGGCTTAGGAAAACTTAGAACATGAATGATCAAACTCTTTGTAGTTTTCTTCTCTTTTTAATTAGATTTCT
>Ga0325411_1007234_pt1 | contig 12115 bp, 5 predicted proteins | sample PopdelMetagenome_13_FD_206181 | JGI IMG/M metagenome (GOLD analysis project Ga0325411, IMG submission 206181) | Populus deltoides microbial communities from Bellville, Georgia, United States - Xylem-PdIQD-R4 | ecosystem: Host-associated > Plants > Phyllosphere > Stem > Wood/Secondary xylem... | reverse complement strand
TTTTTTAATTAAAACAAGATTGTTTTATTTAGAAAAAATTAAAATAATATCGTTGAATTTTAAAAAAATAACATTATTTTATTTTTAAAATATCCAAACTATATTGTTTTTGTAAAAAAACATATTCACCTACCAATCTACTGGTTGACCAGGCCAGCTTGCTATCTAAGCCTTGAGTCAAGTCAGATTTGGTCAGAGTCTTATAGAGAGCCCAAGGTATTTTGTTAAAAAACGAGTAATTTAGGCAGAACCAGCTTCAACTCTCATCATTTTTTTGACCAAAATATACAGGTAAATTCTAGCCCTTTTTGATGACCATCGATCATTCAACAGATTTAGAAACTCCAAGCCATTAATTCAGAGTCAATATTTTTGTTTTCTTTTCAAGAATATTGAGAACCAATGCTGCTACAGGAAGGGCAGAAGGTGGTTGTGTACCTGACAAGGAGTTTGAATGGATGAATATAACAAGCCACAGGAAAAATATTGACAGCTACCAAACAGAACTAGCTTGAGGAGCCATAACTAAGCATGAAAGTCTAAAAGACCAAAGCAAACTACTGATCAGCTTTATGCCATCACAAAACACTAACAGCAGAATCACCGCAATGAATTCCAGTGCCCACAAATTAACATTAAATACCAACCAGCAGAATCAACAATCCTTGGAAAAATGGAGCCTCTGGAGCAGAAAACATCAACACTATAACTATACTACCCAAGAAAAATGATTTAAAATGTTGTTGGACGCAATCCATCTGCCAGCTGCATGTATGGAATAAACATTCGAGCGTGGCATATCCGATTTGATCGAGAGTGAGTGGCAGAGTTTTCCAATTTGATGCAACCACACTATGTGGTTTCACATTATACATCATCTTGATGACATATGTAATCAGCTACTCAAGCTCATTAATGTTCAAGGTTTTTCCAAACCTATGCATATACTTCATGGCAGCCAAGTAGTTAGCAGCATCCCAACTCCGATTTCATATGAACAAGATAAACCTTTTTCATTAAGTCTTTGTTTCCACTGCAATCCCTAAGAAATCTACCAGGGGATCTCCAAAAAGCTTGGCAAGCAAGGGTGGAAAATAAGGAAAGAACTTAGGGGAATGGTAAATTATACCGTAGTGATCATAGCACAAGGATAAGAAGGTAGGAATGGGGACTCCATCGTTGGTCCGCTGCTCAATGCTCCATGTTACATCTACGGCAATCCGGATCGCAGTCTTTTAGCGGGATAAGGGTTTGGTAGGATGGATTGTTTTCAATTGGTAGAAAATACTTTTTTGATTTTAGTCTATTAAAAATACAATATTAGAGTTTTAATGAGTAGTTATTAATTCAAATCTCACTATTTTTATATTTTTTTCTAATTAAAATTAATTAGTAACATAATATAGTTGGTTTCTTAAAAGTTTCCTTCTTGAAAATTATGCTTTAGTCTAAGTTTATTGAGAAATCTTATTCTATTAAATTTTTCTTTAAGATATGAAGATTATCGAAAAACTATATCAACTTAAAAGTTTAATTTATCATATAAAATTTCAAGATATGATTTATATTATTCTCTAACATCTTTCATCAAGTGAAAGTTAAAGAGCTTAAAACTTGAGGGGTATGTTAGAGAATAATTAATACATGCAAAAGTTAAAGATAACAACAAACACAGAACACAAATATTTGATGAGCAAAAGAGGTTATAGATGTGAACCCCAAATTCACAGGTTTATTATCTCTAAAAGTAATAATGATAAAGTTTGCATCTTTAAGAGGTTTACAAAACCTTAAATAAACTAGAAATCCTACCTCAACTAGGAAACACAAATAAAACTATAAAGGAAACAATGATAAAATCCAAAATAATGCATGAAATCCAAAAATAACAAGGAAAATAACAAAATAGCTAAAATCAAAAGCTTGGAAGAGATTTTTGATATCTAAAGATTCGACAATCCACATAGCAACATTGTGGTTACTAAAGAAAAATTAGCCTTCGAAATCTTCTGTAAAAATTTGAATATGATCCAACAGTTAGATAAAAAGTTATGGTCTTTTTGAGCCATTATTTATGTCTAAAGTGACCAGACCTCCTTTTGACCTAAACCTATTCAATTGGTTCATAAATACATCTGCTAGGCGATCTACATAATCTGTTTAGGGCAAATCATCATATCTTGTTGTGGCAGATCTATACCTGATTGCTCAGAATCACCTGTTATCTCAAGCCTAACTACATCAATAATATAAATCATATCGAGTCTCATGTATTAGTTTAGATTTTTAGATTGAGATAATTATTTAATATGATATCAAAGCCTTGAAGATCAAATGATCACGAAATCAAAAATCTCATTACCCCATTCTAACTAATTATATTAATAAGCACAAGGTAATAATGAGTATGTGCAAGTTTTAAGTTCAAATAGCTTTCAAATAAAAGATTATATTAGAGAATAATATAAATCATACTTTAGAGTTTTATCTAATAATTTAAGCTTTTAGATTACGAAGATTCTTTTACATTAATATAATGCAAGCTAGTTTGACATGAACAGTAGTTGATCATATTGGTACCCCATTCTGATCATCAATGTTTGGTCAGTTAAGTTTATTTTTCTTGGTTGAGCTCAAAGTTGGAACCAAAGTCAGTGGCTCAATGCTACAACGAGCTCCTTGGGAAGGCTAGCCCGGTAGCATTCTTTTCTTGCAACGAAATGTGCAGATTCTGAATAAGAAAATGAAAGAAACAAAAAATCAAGAATAAAAATTCTGATTGGCTCACCTTCATTCCCACAAGTACTAAAAAACCAGTGAAATTATTAATATGAGTTAAAAAATAAAACCCAACCCGAAGTAAAAGTGAAGATAACAGAAACAAGTTAATCCTAAAGAGTTACTTGTCCGAAAAATCGGAACGGTACAATCCATAAGAATTGGTAACTTATATAGTAAAGAAATCCTCCCATTTGCCATATCTCGAACTGAAACATCCTCCTCCAAATGGTTTAACAAACTCTAAGAGCACAGCTCGACAACAAGCATCCCAAGTCTTTGCTATCTCCAGAAGAGACATGGATTCAGAAAGGTTCCTAAGAGCTGTGCTGAATCTCAACTTTGTCTTCTCTGACAAATCTTCTGGCTCTTCACTGTGTCATGAAATTGTCCAAGATGAATAAACATGAGACATTTTGAAACAGATTCTATACAGCTTGTGAAAATGGAACCAAGTGTCAGAAGTGAAAAGCAGTAAATCAAACACAATGAGTTTTCCAGTTTCTCACCAACCAACAGGTAACTTATCAAAGATTACAGAAGAAGTATTAGGATAATCGGCTGGAACAAGCAAGCGCAAGATAAGTACAGGGAACTGTAAGAAGTGATGAAAGGGATAATATATTAGTGAATAATCAACAAATAGTAATTGCTATTAATTCAGTTGGTTTAAGAATCTGACCGTCGGAGATGAAGACAAAGATTTTAAATCTCCACTAAGAGACACAGCAGTATAGGAACACTTGATGATTGTTCCTTTACTAGATTCAGGTAATATAGAATCATCCTCAGTTGAATCAACTTCTACTAAAGTTTCGACCAATCGCTGGTTTACACGTCTGATTTCATCCAGCAGATCTTTGTTGGGCTGCAATAAGGATTGTTAATTTAGATTCCAGTTCCTCATTAAGCCAAAGCAATCCTAGAGTTCTATCTGATCAAATTGTTCCATTTAAGGATTAAGAGGAACTAGATTCATCTAGGAAACAGTGTTTTAATTATGTACCTATGACTAGTATCAGAATATAGAATCTTTATAACCTGATTTCGTACTTAAATTAATATCGGCAAAAGGAGAAGCGTTGAACTACATTAGATAAAGCAAAGGAAATAAGCTAGCAGCAGAGGCAGGACATATTGTATAGTATTAAATGAGGAACACTGAATACAAGAGTAGAAGTACATTGCAAACCTTGATCCTCAAATTATTGAGCTTTGGTGTTGTAGTTGAATCAAAATCAGATTTCCGATGCATTGGCTGCCCGACTGTGTCCCAGGTCATGGCACTAAATTTCTGCTCCATCTCTCTCTCATAAATGCTTGACTGTTGGTATGCTAAGTTCATTTCTTGTACACGGAACCTTGTTTCAGACACCAAATCCTCACCAATAGCAGCCTGAGAGTGTCCTTCAGCTAATCCTCCAGCAATCTTATCGACCATGTTGACAACTGAGTCAATATCCTGGACAGCAGCGCTTAATACCCCTGGTGACATTGATTCTACCTGGGAATACATTAGCAGTCCACGTGACCATGTAAGCTTTATTTCTGAAGGAAAAATAGTAGTTCTTCTGTAGGGATAGCAGACATTCCGTGACATTGTAGCAATGAGCAATCAATACATGTGGAGCCTTAAATGAATCAGAACAGAGTCTAATCATATTAGAAGGAATGGTTGGTTTGTGCTGACATTTAGATGTTGAGAAGCAACCAGAGAAATATACTCACAGCTCGAAGTAAGCGCTGGAATGGTTGATTTGTATCAGATGCGTTGGAGGGGCTAGTGAACTCTTCGAGCAAAGGGGAGGCTGATATTCCAGGTGTGTCGGTTGCCGTAGATTGATTTTGACTTTGTGTCTGGTTATCAACTTGGGTCAATGCAACATATCTTGAAGTTGGAGTCAAGGGAGTAGAGGCTGAAGGAAAATTCTGCTGGTCAATTTGAGCAGAAGAGAGCTGAGACTTTCGAGGAGAACTGGAATATAGTTGATTTATAGTAGTTGGTATCTGTAGTTGATGTAGATTTTCTGTAGATTCAATAGCTGGAGTGACGCATGATTGACTGTTGCGCATCAGCATCTGTTCCTTTTTGAGCTGAATAGTTTGTTTCTGCATTTGTTGCTCGAAGTTCTGTAACAGCCTTGTGTAATGAGTAAATGGAGAATCGAAAGCATTCACATTGCTATTGCTAAAAAAATTATTATTTTGTGGTGAACCAGCAAAATGTTGGCTTGTTTTCCTTGCTGACTGCTGAAACATACTCGGTCCTCTCTTTTGTTCCAAACCCATTCCAGAACTATATTGAAGTGAACTGACAAAATTGGGTTGAGAATTTGGAACCCTTGACTGCATTGAAGATGTGGGAGATGAATTTCCCAAACCATTTGTCATAGTTAAATTCACTAGAGGGAATTGGAGTTTCCCATTCCAGCTTTGAGGAGGCTGAGATATTTGGGATTGACCGCTAGTCGGCAGACTAAGTTCTGCTTGTTGCTCAACGGAGGCAACTCTCTTCTGCCGAAAGAGGTTCACATACTTTACAATAGCATCCTTGGTCGTCTCCAACTTCTCCTTGGAAGCATTTTTCATCTGATTTCGCTGTAATGAAAAAACCTGCATGGCTTTTTCTATCCAAATCACTTGCTTCATGTTCTTTCTAACCAGCTCCGGATCTGTTGCCTGCAGAAAATTAAGATCAAAAGTGATAATTGGCAGAAAATCAAAATCCTTGCGGCAAAAACTAATGGATGTAAATCTTGAAATTAAATCAATCTATGGCATCTGCGAACATATATGCTGCATGCAACCAGAAATCAAATAGTTCACATACCTTGTCAAGTAAGGACTTAAAATATATGTATAGTTTCTTGAGTTGTGGACCATACTGTAGCTTAAAGCATTGAAGCTGCAAAGGAAATGAAGATATTCTAATCAGTGGCAAGAATCTCTGACTTCATTATCAACCATAGGATACATAAGACTTGAGTGTCTGAGATAGCCTTCTTTTCTGTTTCCCCCAAAGAGGGTGGGGGTGATGCTGTCACGACACGACCAATCCATAGTATAATGATAAAAGCACCATCATTTGTTCTATCCAAATCCTATATGAAATGGTAAGTACCTTGGCGATGGAGATGACAGGTATTCCTTTATGGAAAAACATAATGAAACTTCAAGAAATACTCAGTTTAATCAATAAAAGTTACCTTTTGATAGGCCTCATCAAGCTCATCAGCTGTATTGGTTAGTTGACCTGATAATTTGGGCTCTAGTGATGCTACAAAAGACAGATAATATTTGACAATGTATTATTAGCCCCTAGAAAAAGAAAACAAAAGATATTGCAAGAGAAAGGCAGTGAAAAAAAGGTTTTGAATAAGAAATTGATAGAGCACATTTCTGCTTTTTGGTCTAAAAACAATGTTTGGTAAATGTGATGAATTATATTATACATCCAGCAAACATGTGTACAGTTTCGTAGAAATTGCTACCTGAGGAGGACCCAGCAAATGATATCTGTGACTGAAAAAGCTTCTGCTGATCAGCTATACTCCTCTGCTGATGGAAGGAAGCTGAGGTTTGTGGTTTTCGCTGGATCCCTTCTTGAGACAAGCCGCTTTGTTTTTGAGAACCCAGAATCTGATGCAACTGACCAGGCTGTGTGATTTTATGAACTTCTTGTTCAGAAGCTGTAACCCCTGGTTGTTGAATCATGGGGCTTGAACTCCGATGCGATTGAGCATTGAAGATAAATGGTTGTGATCCAGCCATTTTTTGCTGAAGCTGCATTCTAGAAACATCTCTTTGTTGGCCCAGGGGCTGCTGGAATGACGGTAAAACATTTTGTTGGGGAATTGACCATTGTAGCTGCTCTGAATCATCACGTTGCTTCCCGAGTTGCTGATTCTGTTGAAACATTGGGCTATTTGATGGCTGTGCAAATGGTGTTTGACGGTATTGTGTTGTTACTGATGGCGGCTGAGAAAATTGATTCTGAGTATTCTGTGATGTAACATGCTGCTGCCGCTGATGAGGTTGGCGGTGTAGAATGTCAGGTTGGATTACAAAACTCTTACTAGTATTCTGGACCTTATCCTTCAGGATCCCATCCTGAAACTCCTGCTGTTGTAATTGGTACTTCAGTTTCTGATCTGAAGACTGGCTTCCTAGCATTTCCCTCGGCGAGTTAAAAGTAATATTTGGTTGCATATTTTGTTCAACAAAATTATTACCGACTAAACGTTGGGAAAATCGTGTGCCGGCATTTGTCTCCGAGCTTTGCCCAACATCGTTTGCAATCGAGGTCTGACCTAGACCTGTAACAGAAGAGATTAGGTTAAATTAACATTTACAGTTCATTCACTTAAGCAACTATATACGGTGCTAAGAATTGCTATAGCTTCTAACACAAAGAACAGTACTGCACTTCTGCTGTAATTTTGTGCATGTTTTGATTGAAAACTAATAAGGGCATGTACCATGAAGAGAAGAAAATCAAGATAAAAAATAAACAAGCAAAATGAATGAAAAACACACAATTTTTATGCTCTACACAATTTTCAAACCTGTAACATGTTGACGAAGCTTGAACCTAATTAGATTAAGAATCGAAGGAAACAGGAAGATAGAACAAACACGAAAAAGGTGAAGAGGATCCCGAGCCGCACAATTTACTCTCAATAAATTTATTCTGCTACCAACTCCCCTCGTAAAAAGGTTTACAGTAGTTTAAATAGGTCTCTCACCACCCTCATCCAGAAAAGGAAAATAAAATCCTAAGCAAATAGGAAAAATAGAAGACGAAATCCAAAATTAACTAGAAAAATAATAAAAATGAAAAAAATAAATAAAAAACAGTATCATTTGGGCCTAATTGGAGAGCCTTCGCGACTTTGGCTGGTTAAAGCTAGCCGGCCAACTATAGAACATGGCCTGTCCTGTAGAACCTCCTGCATCACATATCTTCTTCTTTCTACTGTTTGTTTCAACAGCAATTAAACCAATGTAATTCTCATGCCTTCTTCATGCATAAAAGCATTCGAATATTGGGGTTCGAGTCTGGTGAGCATAAACAACTTACCTGAGGAATTTTTACCAGTTGTCTTGGAAGCTTCAGACTTGATGGGACCAAACGAATTCAACTTCTTACCTATGGTATATACATAACTTTCCTGAGAAACAAAGAAAAGAATCATATTAACTAAGTAAATAGTTAATAGGAAGACAACAAAAAACAGCTAATTCCTGCATGTATAAAATCTTAAGCTTCTTAAATAATTTCATTAGTGAGGTTATAAACTCAAGGGAGATCAGAAACTTGTTAGCTAAGAAGCTGTAAAAATTTCAGCGAGCCGGAATGTGTATCGTGGAGATATTATCTTGGAAACAATTCACTAAGAGAAAGATTGATGACGCTGATGGAAACCGAAACAAGGTAGAAATAAAAGATGAAGAAGTAAATGATTTCCAAATATTTTTTTTCTTGGATAATTGACAGAAAAAGAAATTAAATATATATAAGATAACAGTCAGCAAATCATAGTTGAAAGTTGGCTGCACACGTCGAAGATCACAGTCCAAAAACTGATTAGAAATCAACATTTTGCATACAACAGATTGGTAAAGTGACTTTTGAAACTTGATTAATATTAGTAAGTACCTTCGTTGCTGAAATTCTGAATGTCTTATCCTCAAATTGCACAGCAATGTTCGTTAGTCGAGTTAAAAACTCAGGATCGGAAGAAGGCGTGATCATCTGGTAGTGGTTGCTCAAGTTTGCCAGTCTATCATATCATAGCAACAAACGCAAACTCAATAAAAATCTCCTCCCTTTCATATCCAACATATCATGAAAGTTAGTATCATCTAAAATGAGGAAACAAAAAGCTTGCCAAGCCAACAAGTAACAACAACTCTTGATATGTAATTCTAAATGCATGACATACAAGAAAATCATAATTGACATGATACTACATTAAGATTAAGACAACGTATCCTTATAACAAAGAATTAGCAATTCAAGTTTAAAATAGATCAACAAACATTGATATTTTATAAAAAACAATGGACAAGAATCGCAAAGAAAAGCGAAGGCTTTTTTTTACGATGCCTTGGGTTTAAACCGAATTCATTGTTCGCAAAATACCTTTTGTATATGGATTCTTAAGGAATTGTGTAAAATCTCTCTGGTGATTTGATAACTCAACAGATATTTACATATCAAGTTTTAGTTTTCTATAAACGATTGATCGGATGCTGAAACATCTAGTCAACTAGTGACCAACTGTTTTGATTTACGCCGTCTGTCACAACCGGATGCTTCAGCATCTGATCACGGCCACAACCGGATGTTTTGACATCGACCGGATGTTTGACTGGTGTTTTAACAAATCAATAGCTCGGAATAATTTTTTCCCCAAACATATAGCTTGAGATACTGACAGTCTCAACTAGTAACCAATCAACCAAACAGCATAATCCCAAAAACACTTAATAAAAACCCCACTCCAGATGGAAAATAACAAGATATCAAAACAAGACTTGCCCTTTACATACATACATACATGCATGCATGCATCTATATCTTAATCAATAAAATTAAGAAGAAAAGGAAAAAGAAAAGAAAAAAACATACATTTTGTTGACAACTTTCTGTCTAACTTCAGGAGTCAATGCTGCTCTCCAATCCTGGCTTTGAGTCGCCATCCCTTCAACTTGAAAACCCTTAAGACTTTTTTCGTCTATCATGCAAATTAAAACCCCACCAAAAGAACTTGAAAAAAAAACACAAAAAACACAAGCATATATTAAATAATATAATAACAGATTCAAAATAAGAAAAACAACAGAATACCAAGTCTTGATAACAGGAAAAATATCCAGAAAAAAACCCTTACAGGGCAGGGTTTTTGAAGAAAAACAAAAGATGGTATGGTGTATACACCCTTTTGTTCTTTGAAGCAGAAGACAAGTGAGAGGAAGAAGATTATTTAAAGTGGATATATAGATTTGGTTTTGAATTTTTGTTTTCTTTTTAGATTTTGGACAGGATAGACAAGACTGTTTTGTCAAAGGAAATCTACGAGAATTTGGGATTCGTTACGTGAGACTTAGAGAGTCTGTAGATTTTACGAGAGAGAGAGCTGGTTACACGTTGTCTGGTGTGCACGTTATGCGGCCACGAATAGGGTTGGTGCCATTTGAAGCAGCTTCTCAGCAAAAGAGTAGGTTAAGATATATATAAAGCCCAGTGAATTACCTTGGGCTATACATTAAGGATATATAGCTTGCTCACTCTAGCGAGTCTCCACTTAACTATTTTCAAGATTTGAATCTAAGATATTTAAGTAAATATTTCAAATAATTAACTATTGATGAGGAATTCTATTTGGGATTTTTTTTTACTATTATTATGTTCATGTGGATATGCTTGAGTTAGTATGATTTAGAGGCATATCAAGATGAGATTCACTGTTTGGGTCTGGTTAATTAATGAGAAGCCATTAATTGATTGTTAGATTGGAAAACTCATAAGTGATTATCTTTTCATAATATGGTTTTAAGAAGAAATTTATAATATATTGTTTAAGTTTTTATTGTTAATTAGGTTTTTATTTTATGTGAGTTTTAAAAGTTGCAATGGAAGTAGTATTGAATTAATATAGTTTTTTTTTTTAATGTGTTTTGAAAGAGTCTTGTTTGGTTGTGTTCTTGGCCCAAGTTCTTCACATGATTTACTAAACAAATTAATGGGGAATTAAACTCATGCTAACATGTCTTCTAAGTGTTGCTATTAATTAATTCCATCAATTTATAGGGTTCTTTTTTTTATTTTTTTTTAAAGGAATGCAAATATTGTTGTAGATCATGTGATTTTACCATCCTCACTTTATGTATCAAATACGTACACGTGCTTACATTTTTAATTTTATGACAACATAAGGTTAGTTTACTACATGTTATGCTGTTATTTATTTGGTCCATGATCGATGTGATATTAATATATATATATATATATATATATATATATATATATATATATATAAATAAAGTGTTTTATTAAAACAGCAATGATATGTATTCCAGTAAAGACGAGGCAAATTAGAAGTTAACTCAATTATATTTAGGTGAGGTTCTACGCATGATAATTTGGAGATCATCTTCAAAGTATTGAGGGATAAGTCATGCTCTATAGGGCTACTGATGTAGAACCAGTTGCAGCTGGAATAACAGATAGCAGAAAGAAGAACTAAACTGCAACAAAACCAGCAACTAACAGCTTACTGCAGAGACAACCCCGAAGAGGCAAATCAGGAACTGCAACTGGCTTTCTCCAATCTATTTTAGGACTTTATTTATGCTTTAATATTAGAATTTATCTACATTTAGGACTCTAGTATTCTTTTCCTATTTTAGTTCTTTCTTTCCGAAAACAACCTAGTCCTAGTTGAACTAGGATGTGCAGCTTATATAAAGGCTGTTTATTTTTATTGTAAGGCACTTTTGAAATTTGCATAATAAATTTTCTCTTTGAGAATCTTATTCTCTGGCTCGTGGACTCGAGCGTTCCTTGTTCGTGGATTCGAACACTATTGTTTATCAAAGCAGACGGTGACCTGCTTCTTCAAAGCTTTCCGCTACGTCAGCTACCACGTTGCTCTTTCCAGGCAGAAGCACCAGCTCCTGAAAGATCAACACGACCAATTCTATTAGGGGGGAAATTGAACAGGTTGGAAAGTGAAGGTCCCCCCTGGTTTGAAGCACCAACAGACAGGGGCCTGCGACTAATTACCAAGCTGTCTAGAGATGGATATATATGAATTACGAGCACTTGCAAACCAGTAATTGTCACGCATGTAATTGGTCTGTGAGTTATTAGAGATGAATGTCTTCAGCACTGTGAATAAGATCAGCTTTTACATATGAAAAATCAGGTTTATTAATCTTTATTCAATAGAAAAATCAAGTCAAATTAGAACTGTATTTCAATTCATTGTTTTGATATTAAAAACAACTTGATTACGTGTGAGTTAAATTCCCCAAGCTACTCCAGGCCTGCCAAAACTTCTTCTACAACTTTCCAGATGCAAGTGCCTGCCATTCATACAATAGATTATCTATGATTTTTGGGATACACCACACAACTCTCCACTAGGTATCAAATGATCCCAAAAGGATTCCAAAAGGGTTTGCTTCAATGGCCTGTTCTCTTTTCATAACAGCTCGCTCTTTTTTTGTGGGGATTTTGGTGCCCACCTCATGCTTGCGAGCTGGGAAATTTCCTATCGCAAAATTTGCAATCGTGTTGTCTCATCTCTGCAGGCTGCTTCGCATCCTC